>Ga0210074_1000079_pt1 | contig 42866 bp, 36 predicted proteins | sample China_Galinas_Co_FD_184860 | JGI IMG/M metagenome (GOLD analysis project Ga0210074, IMG submission 184860) | Wetland microbial communities from San Francisco Bay, California, USA, that impact long-term carbon sequestration -... | ecosystem: Environmental > Aquatic > Marine > Wetlands ... | reverse complement strand
ACCGGCCCGTACGCCGCTCGTACAGCTCGGCGCTATGATTGAACTACACATGCGGTGATTGCACAACTCATGGAAGACCCGCGGCGATAGACTGCCTCCAGTCCCGACCCCGGTTCCGACACCGCCCCCTCGATCCCCACCGACCCGGAGGCCCGTCCCATGCGATCGTCCCTCCGCCCGCTCGTGCTCCTCGCCATCGTCGCGCTCCTCTGCCCCCTCGGCGCCGCCGCCCGGGGGCAGGCGGCCGAGGCTCCGCCGCAGGGCGTCGAGGACCGCGCGCGCCAAGTCCCTTGAGCCGACAACCAGGACCGGCGCGGTCCGGGCCCCGGGCCGCACGATCAGCTCCCAACCCTCCACTTCGTGCGGCCACCCGGAGGCGGGGCCTCCCGGCCCGCTCCCGGCAGACCTACCAGATCTCCCCCCAAGCCCTCGATCCCTTTCCCGCCCGCGCGGGGGGAAAGGGACGCCGATTGACAAGATCGCCCCCTGACCCCCTCGATCCCCCATCCCCCGCACGGGGGACGGGGGACGCCACCGCCCGGCAGACCTCCCGCGACGCTGGGTCCAACTTCCGCTACAATCCCGCCATGCCTCCCACGATCCACCGCTGCGCCTGGGCCGAGGGCCACGACCTGATGGTGGCCTACCACGACGAGGAGTGGGGCGTGCCCGAGCGCGACGACCGGGCGCTGTTCGAGAAGCTCCTCTTGGACGGCGCCCAGGCCGGCCTCTCCTGGAAGACCATCCTGGAGCGCCGCGACGGCTACCGCCGCGCCTTCGAAGGCTTCGACCCGGAGCGCATCGCCCGCTACGACGACGACGACGTCGCCCGCCTGCTCGCCGACCCGGGGATCATCCGCAACCGCCAGAAGGTCCGCTCCGCCATCGGCAACGCCCGCGCCTACCTCGACCTGCTGGACGAAACCGGCTCCTTCGCCGACTACCTGTGGAGCTTCGTCGACGGCCGCCCGGTGGTCCACCGTTTCCGCTCCATGGACGAGGTCCCCGCCACCTCCCCCGTCTCCGAGCGCCTGAGCAAGGACCTCAAGCGCCGCGGCTTCTCGTTCGTCGGCCCGACCATCGTCTACGCCTTCATGCAGGCCGTCGGCATGGTCAACGACCACGTAGTCGACTGCTTCCGCCACGCTCCGCTCGCCGCCGGCGCGTCCTGAGCAGGTTCTACAACCTCAGGTTGCAAATGCTCCCGCAGGCGGCCGCCGGCGGGCGTTTCCTGGCCGAGAATGACCGGGATCGCTCCTTGCATTCTCAGGTGGGGATTGTGCGCGGATTGCCCTGGACCCGGCACCATCGCAGCCTCGCCGGGGCACGCGCAACGAGGGGTGACCCTGATGGACTCGCGTCACGAAGCTCCGCAACGATCGCCCGAGAGGGCGGACAGCCGCCGTCCCCCGGCCACCGGCTGGGACGCCAGGCGAGAAGCGGAACGGCGCCTCCGCCAGCAGCAGGCCGTGGCCGCGCTCGGCCTCGAAGCCCTCGTCACCATGGACCTCCAGGAGGTCCTGGACGCCGTGTCCGCGACGGCGGCCGAGACCCTCCGGGTGCCGTTCGTCGCGATCCTCGAGCTGGTGCCCGGCGAGACGACCGCCCTGCTCCGGGCCGGCCGCGGCTGGCGCGAAGGACTGGTCGGCTCCGTCCGCGTGCCGGCCGGCAAGCGCTCCGCCGCCGGCCAGGCTCTCGCCGCGGACGAACCGCTGGTGATCGAAGACCTGCGCCGCGAGCGCCGCTTCCGGCCCCCGCGCCTGCTCACCGATCACGGGGTGGTCGGCAGTCTGGCCGTGGTCATCCAGTCCCGGTCCGGGCCGTGGGGCATCCTCGGAATCCACAGCGATCGCTCGTGGTCCTTCTCGCCGGACGACGTCCACTTCGCCCAGTCGCTCGCCAACCTGGTGACCGCCGCGGTCGAGCGCCAGCGCATGGAGATCGAGCTCGACCGCAGCCGCACCGAGCTCGCCCTGCACGCGGCCGAGTCCCGGCTGCACCGCTCGGACCGCCTCGCCTCCCTCGGCACCCTGGCCGCCGGCCTCGCCCACGAGATCAACAATCCGGTCTCGACGATCCTGATGACCGCGGAATCGGCTCGCATGGAGGTCGACGAGCGGGGGCTGGACGGTCGCCTGGCGGGAGATCTCGACGTCATCATGGACAACGCCGAGCGCTGCGGCGCGATCGTCCACCGGGTGCTCGACTTCGTCGGCGAGCATCGCGCCGAAATGACCGTCGAAGACATCAACGAGATCGTCCGCTCCGCGGCCCGGCTCGCCCGAACGACGATCGGCGCCGATGGCTCCCGGGAGCACCGGCTGACGTTCGACCTCGCCGCCGACTTGCCGCGCCTGCAGGTCGGTCGCGGCGACCTGGAGCAGGCCCTGGTCCACCTGATCGGCAACGCCTTCGAGGCGGCCGACGCGCCGGTCAGGGTCACGGTCTCCACCCGCGCGACCGGCCGCGGGGTGGAGATCGTGGTGCAGGACGACGGACCGGGCATCCCCGCCGAGGACCGGGCACGCATCTTCAACCCCTTCTTCACGACCCACCGGGAACGGGGTGGCACCGGCCTCGGACTGCCGCTGGCGCACCGGCTCGTCGCCGATCACGGCGGCACCCTCGACCTCGATTGCCGCTCCGGGGACGGCGCGACCTTCCGGATCGGTCTGCCGGCCGACCCGCCCACCGACCCCTCCACGAACGGACAGAGAGGCTAAGCCGGTGGCACGCATCCTGTTGGTCGAGGACGAGGAGAACTCCGTGCGCGCCCTCGAGCACTTTCTGGCGCGCTCCGGTCACCAGGTGCTGACCGCCGACCGGGCGCGGGAGGCGATCGACCGGGCCGGGGCCTTCGCCCCCCAGGTCGTCCTGACCGACCTGTTCCTGGCCGATCGCGAAGGGGGCGCGGCGGTGGCCCGGGAGCTTTCGGCACACGACCCGAAGCTCCGGGTGATCGTCATGACAGGGCTGCCGGCGGCCGAGGCGGAGCGTCAGCTGGCCGGCACGCCGGTCTTCCGGATCTGCCTCAAGCCGCTACGGCTCACCGACATCGGCGAGGCCATCGAGACGGCGCTCGCCGATGCCGGCTGAGGATCTTTACGGCGAGAACGCCTGCCGGTCCTGGAGGCCGGAAACGTCGTCGACCCCGGAACCCACCGAGTCCAGGTGGTAGTAGTTGACCTGGTCGGTCGCCGTCTGGCGCACCCAGACCTCCACCTCCGACGGCGTGAACCGGCTGATCTGGACCCAGAGGAACCCGTTGGGACGCGGCCCGATGATCTTGGCGAACACCTCCGGCCGCCCGGCCAGGGCACCGCTCAGGCAGATGCTCTCGGCGATGCAGTCGCTCTCCTTGGCGCCGATGACCGGCGTGCCGCCGTCCGGCGTGATCCGGGCCTGGAACTCGAACCCCGGCTGCTCCGCCGTGGTCAGCCAGTTGTTGCTCGGCGGGCTCGGATTGCCGCCGACCAGGTACCGCGAGATGTGGTCGAAGGTGGTCTGGAAGGCGCCGTCGATGTCGTTGTTCGTCGCGTCGCAGCCGTCGGACGGATTCGGTCCGCAGCCGGCGAAGAGCTGGCCCACCACCTGCCCGTCGCCGGTGATCGACGGGGCGCCGGAGCTGCCGCCGAAGGTGCCCCCCATGACCGGCTCCAGGTGGAGGAACTTGGACACGTCGTCGGTCTGGTGCCCCTCCGGGGTCGTGCCGCAGCTCTGGAAGGCGGCGTCGGCCGGAGCGAGGACCTGGTACTGAGTGTAGGTCTGCGCCAGGATGGTGTTCTGGGGCAGCGGGTGCGAGATGCGGTGGATGATGGTGCCCGGAGCCACCGCGCTCGCGTTGGCGTTCCAGCCGAGGAGCGTCCGGCCCGCGGGGAACGGCATGTCGACCAGGGTGTAGTCGCTGACGATGCCGGTCGCCAGGAGCGTCCCGCCGCTCGTGCGGGGCAGGCTGCCGAGAGACGGCGGCGTACCGTTACAGGTCGCGGTGGTGAAATCCCAGAAGGCATCGAGGTCGGAGGCCGTGGCCTGGTCCGACAGGCAGTGGTTGGCTGTCAGGAGCGGCGGATCCGGTGCCGCACCACCCGTCCCCCCCGCCGAGGTGTTGAGCAGGCCGCCGGTGCACAGGCCGATGAAGCCGCCGCCGACCGGGAACTCCAGGTGGGCGATCGCCGCGTGCACCGGATCGATCGCCGGGAAGGTCGAGCTGTTGACACAGGTAGCGTCGATCAAGCACTCGCCGACCCTCGGCTGGAGCCCCGGCTGGAGCAGCGGCTCCCCCTCAGACCCGAGGCGCACGATCTCCGCCACCTTGTCCACCCGGAAACCGTAGTCGGCACCGCTCGCGAGCGCCCCCTCCGGCAGCTCGACCTCCAGGTAGACCACCGGGCCGGCGACGCTCGGGGTCAGCATCTCGCCTTGGTAGACCAGCTCGCGGCCGAACGGCCCGACCGTCTCCCCGTCCTCCGCGTACACCCACAGGCGCGCGCCGGCGGGCAACCGGACGTCGCTCAGGTGGAGGCGCAGCCGGTACGCATTCTCCACGCGCACCGCGGTGCCCCAGACGGTCGCCGCGCCGGCGCGGGCGTAGGCCCCACCGGAGCGGACGCCGGCGGGCGACTCCGTCAACGCCCGGTTGAGCACGACGGTCCGCTCCAGCGGTAGCGGCCGGAAGAACCCGATCCGCACCGGCAGACCGCCGGCCCGGTTCCAGGCGGTGACGGCCGCGATCTGGTCGACGGCGCCGACGCTCGCGTCGCTCATCGCCGCGAGCGGCTCGACACCGAACCGCTCGGCGATCCGCATCGGAGGCTGCTCGGCCGCACGCTGGACGGTGGCGGCCGGCGCCTGCGCCATCGGCAGGCTGCGGACCGCGGCACCGGCCGCGCCGCTGGCCAACACCAGGGCCAGGGCCACGAGAAGGATCCGGCGCGCGGCCGGGCGGAAGCGGTGGAACAGCTGCAGGTGCATCGGTCTCTCCTTGCGACGGGCGCCGGCCGGTCAGGCCGGAACGCGGGGTCGTTGGGCCGCGCGGGCCCGGCACTCCGGCCGGACCCCGGCGACCTCCGGGTGCGGGATACGCTACTGCATCATACGACGAGCCCGGCGGCAGCCCTCACCTCCGGGTTCAATTCTTGGGATGGGAGGACGAGGAGACCCTCGGTTGGATCGGAATGATCGATCCCGGCTGGTGGTGCGCGACGTCGTCCCAGGTGACGGTGTTGTGCGCCGGGGGGCGAGGATGCGCCACCTCCGGCGGTTGTCCGCCACCGTCCGCGTGGCCTTCCCCGTGGCCTCGGTGGCCGCCCGCCTGGCGTCCGCGGGGCACGAAGCTGCCGGGGAAGACCGCCACTGGGGCACCGACCGGCGCGCCGTAGGGGTAGACCACAGCGGGGGTGCTCTGCCGTTCGGTCTCGTTCTCGGATTGCTTGAGCTGGGCGAGGGCGAGCAGCGTGATCGCCCGGTCGACCTGGTCCGCCCGGCGGTCGGCCACCTGGCGCTCGTGCTCCTCCCGCGCCTGGCGCGCCGCCTCCGCCACGATCTCGGCGCTCACCCAGCGTCCGTCCACCTGGACGTACCCCTTGCGGATCATCAGCTCGTCGTAGGGGATCCAGCCGCCGAGCTGGTCGTCCCGCGCATAGCCCAGGTCGCGCATCACCGGGGCCAGGCCCTCCAGGCCGGGGTCGAGCCGCGCGGCTTCGAGGGCCGCGTCCCGCTCCCCCGAGCGCAGGTCGTGGTCGCGGGCCCACAGCGCCAGGGTCAACCACTCCTGGGCCGACGTGGAGCCGGAGAGGGCTTCGGCACGGGCCAGGAACTCTTCGTAGGCGGAGACCGAACGGTCGATCCGCACCACCCGGGTCATGGGCAGGCGGATCACGCCGTGGGGCAGGTGGATCGCCACATGGTCCCCCTGGACCTCGGCGATCACCCCTTCGAACGTCTCACCGTTCGTCAGGTGGACCTCGTCCGCCGCGACCGGCAGGGCGGCCACGAGGAGGAGGATCAGGGCAGCGATCATGCGCGCAGGCATAGGCTCACATGTGAGGATACCATAGCGACTCCTCCCCCTGGTACACGGCCTGCCGGGACCCGAGCGGTGCCGGCTCCCGCCGGGCGTTCAGTCCAATCGCACCCGGCGCTTCTCCGGGTCGGGCTGGCGCCGGTAGAGGATCGCGATCGTGCCGATCGTCCCCACCAGCGCGGCGCCCGTCCGCCCGGCCATCGCCTCCGCCGTCCGCCGGCGCTCGTCGCGATCGCCCGCGAGCTTGACCTTGATCAGCTCGTGGCTGTCCAGGGCGTGGTCAATCTCCTCCTCGACCGCCGCCGTGAGGCCATGCTGGCCGAGGCGCACGACCGGGTCGAGGGAGTGGGCGAGGCCGCGCAACTTCTTGCGCTGGGCGCCGGTCAGGTCGGGGACGTGCACCATGGCCGCGATCATACCGGGCTAGGAGTCCGCCGAGGCGTTCCGGATCAACTGCATGTAGAACTGCACCATGCGCTCGTAGTCCTCGATGTGGATGCGCTCGTTCGTGCCGTGGATCCGGGCCAGGTCGTCCGGACCGATGGTGTACGGCAGGAAGCGGTAGACCGCGTCCGTGAGCTCGCCGTAGTGCCGGGCGTCGGTGCCGCCGACCACCAGGGAGGGCGCGACCGCCGCGTCCGGGATCACCTGGGAGATCGTCCGGTGCACGAGCTGGTAGGCCGGGCCGTCGGTGGGTGAGACCGGGCTCGGCTCGCTGGCGAACCCCCGGGCGGGGGCGACGTCGATCCGGTCGTCGCCGAGCGTCTCCTCGACCCGGGCGAGGACGCTATCGATCGTGTCCCGCGGATGGATCCGGAAGTTGACCACCGCCTTCGCCTCGGCCGGCAGCACGTTGTCCTTCGGGCTGCCCTCGAGCATGGTCGGAGCGGTGGTCGTGCGGAGCAGCGCCGCCGAGCCCGGTGCCGCCAGCAGGCGCCCGGTCACCACCGGTCCGAACAGCCAGAGGTTCGCCATCACCAGCCGCTGGGCGAAGGGCATCTCCGGCGCCAGCGCCTCCAGCATGGCCCGCGGCGGCCCGTCGACGGCCGCCGGGAACGGGTCGTCGCGCAGGCGGACCAGGCCGGCGGCCAGGATGTCGACCGCCGTCTCCGGCGGCGGCGTCGACGAGTGGCCCTCCGGCCCGTGGGCGGTGAGGGTGACCGAGAGGTAGCCCTTCTCGGCGACCCCGATCATCGCCACCGGCCGGTCGACCCCGGGCAGCATGCCGTGGATCACCGCCTGCCCCTCGTCGAGCACCAGGAAGGGCTTGACGTGGCGGCGGGCCAGGAGCGCGGCGATTCGCGCCGCGCCCCGCGTGCCGCCCACCTCCTCGTCGCTGCCGAAGGCGAGGAGCACCGGCCGGCCGGGAGTGAAGCCGTCCGCCAGCAGCCGCTCCACCGCCTCGAGCACCGCGGTGACGGCCGCCTTGTCGTCGAGGGAGCCCCGGCCCCAGACCGCGTCGTCGGCGACCGCGCCGGAGAACGGCCCGTGAGTCCAGCGGTCCTCGCTGCCCGGCGTGATCGGCACCGTGTCCATGTGGGCCAGCAGCAGGAGCGGCCGGGCCTCCGGGGAGGTCCCGACCGGTGTGCTCCCGGACTGCCAGGTGTAGAGCAGGGCGCCCTCCCCCACCTCCCGCCGGTCGAGCACCTGGTGGACCCGCGGGAACGACGTCTCCAGGTAATCGTGCAGCGCGCGCAGGTCCTCGGCGGCGGGGGGCCGGTCCTCGCGGGAGATGGTCGGGATGCGGATCGCCCCGGCCAGCCGATCGACCGCGGCGAGGCCGACGTCTGGGAGCTCGGCCGGAGCGACCCCGCTCTCTCGCGCGGGAGGCCCGAGACGCAGGGTCCGCACCACGAGCACCAGGACGAGGGCGGCCACCAGGGCCAGGAGGACGCCGAAACCGGCGAGGGTCCTCTTCATCGTCATCTTCGTTCCTCCTCGGAGCGGTCAGCGCGGGGGGCGGTGAATATAGCAGGCCGGCTCGCCGCCGCGGTGGCCTTCGGACTCCTTCTGCTACAGTCTGCGCCGTGGTCATGCACCGCACCATCAGGCGGTCGTGGGGACGGCCGTGGAACCCGAAGCGCCCGGGAAACGTCCAGGTCCTGCTGTGCGGCCTGCTGCTGGCGATCTCCCTGGTTTCGACCAGCTTCGACGTCCACCCCCACTCCGCGCAGGACGCGGACCACGCCGTCACCGCAGGAGGAGACCACGGTGAGCTGCCCGTCTTCTCCGGCGCCTCCCACCCGCACCAGGGTCCGCACATGGAACCCTCGGGGCAGCGGGTCACCCCCCACTGCCCGGCCTGCCTGCTCCATCTGCAGAGTCAGGTCGACGCGGACCACCGCGCGCCCATCGCGACCGTCCTGTCGGCCCACGACCGGGTGCGGGTGCCCGCCCCGCTCCATCACGGCGATCCCAACCGCCTCCCCGGCGGCAGCCGCGCACCTCCCTTGGCCTGACGAGCGCGCAGACGCCCCTCCCGGAGAAGCGGGCCCCCGGCGGTGAGCCGCCGCGGTCCCGTGGCGATTCCGGGGGAGACCTGTCTTCGCGCACCGCACCCGAACGCACCGCGACGCGGCGTGCCGCCCTCCGGCCGATCGGCCTGACCCGTTCCACCGGGTACGAGAGCGCATAGCACGAGCCGTCGTCGTGCACCGGCCACGCCCAGACCGCCGATCCCCTCTTCGCCGAGGAGATCCGGCCGACGGGTGAGCGGATGCCAGACCGAACCGAGCTCGATCGATCGAACCCGAAGGGAGAACCGTACAGATGCCGAAAATCGACCCCCACCGCGGCGCTGACCGCCCGCGGCGGACCCCCCGTCCAGGACCCGCCGGCCCAGCCCGGCGTACCCAACCGCTCAAGACCGCCCTGCTCTCCGCGCTGCTCGCCGCGCTCCTCTCTGTCGGACTCGCCCTGCCCGCCGCCGCGGCCGCGGACGAAGCGCCGGCAGCGCCCGCCGCCGGAGACACCCCGGCGGCGATGTCCCCGGCCGATCCGGTCGCCGCGCTCCAGGCCGAGATCGCGACCATGAAGCGGGAGTACGAGCAACGGATCGCCGACCTCGAGGCGCGCCTCGCCGCCCTCGAAGCGGAACGCGCGCCGACCCAAGCCGGCCAGACCGGCCAATCCGAGCAGGCGGGCAAGCCGACAGAACAGCCTGCCGGCACCCACGACGAGCTCGCCGCCCTCCGCGCCGCCGCCCAGGCCGCCGCCGGCACGTCGGCGACCGAAGCGGCCGCGCCGGCCCAGGAGGAGCCGGCGGCACCGACCTACGGCCGCGAGCGCGACCTCAACAAGCTCAACCCGGAGATCTCGCTGACCGGCAACGTGCTCGGCATCGCCTCCGACGCCGGGCCGGAAGAGTTTCGTACTCAGGAGTTCGAGCTCAACGTCCAGAGCCCGCTCGATCCCTTCTCGCTCACCAAGTGGACCCTGTCGGTGCACGACGGGGGCGTCGACGTCGAGGAGGGCTACGTGGACTACTCGGCCCTCGGCCACGGCCTCAAGCTCACCGCCGGCAAGTTCCGCCAAAGCTTCGGCATCCTCAACCGCTGGCACGGCCACGCCCTGCCCCAGGTGGAGTACCCGCTGGTGATCCAGCAGTACCTGGGCGAGGAGGGCCTGGCCCAGACCGGCCTGTCGCTGGACTGGGTGCTCCCCCGCGGCTGGGCGGACACCAACACCCTGACCTTCCAGGTCACCGACGGCTCGTCACCGATCTTCGGCGGCCGGAACTTCGACCGGCTGACCTACCTGGGCCGCCTGTCCAACTACTGGGACCTGTCGCCCGCGACCTACTTCGAGGTGGGCTTCTCCGGCCTCGACGGCGAGACCGCCGAGGGCGGCACGTCCCGCGTCTGGGGCACCGACCTGACCCTCGACTGGGCGCCTCCCGGCCGGGCCAAGTACCGCGAGGTGCGCTGGCGGACCGAGCTGATGCGCTCGGAGCGCGACGACCCGGCCGGCATCCGCCAGGACGCCTGGGGCGGCTACAGCTACCTCGAAGGGCTGCTGGCCCGGAACCTCTGGGCCGGCGTGCGCTACGACCGGGTGGAGGACCCGCTCGACCCGAGCCAGGTGCGCGAGGCCATCGTGCCCTACGTCACCTGGTGGCAGAGCGAGTTCGTCCGCCTGCGCGGCGAGTACCAGATGTTCACGGACGCCCCCGGCGGGGTGGATTCGAACACGTTCACCCTGCAGCTCACCTGGGCCGCCGGCCCCCACAAGCACGAGAATTATTGAGAGAGGCCGAAACGTGACGCTTCGTCAGGCACGACTCGATCCATCACCCTCGCCGCTCCAATCTACTTTGACGATCCACTGGATACCCCCCTACAACCCCCCGACCCCCTTCTCTCCCCCCGCGGGGGGAGAAGGGGGCGCCACCACCCGACTCGCATATCCGAGGAGGTTGCCGATGAATGTCTCGCGTCCCCCCCTATTCGTTCTCACCCTGGTCCTCCTCGTCGCTGCGGTGGCGTGGGTGGGTGCCCCGGCGCCGGCCGCGGCGACCGTTCGCGTGGTCACCACTCTGCCCGCGTACGCTTCCATCGCCTCGGCGGTGGGTGGAGACCGGGTGACGGTCCAGTCGATCGCCACCGGCGAGCAGGACGCGCACTTCGTCAAGGCGAAGCCGTCCTACGCCCTCATGCTCCGCAAGGCGGACCTCTTCGTCACCACCGGGCTCGATCTCGAGCTCTGGGCGCCGTCCCTGGTGGACAAGTCGGGCAACTCGTCGATCCGTGACGGCCAGAAGGGGTTCGTCGCGGCGAGCCAAGGGGTGCCACTGCTCGACATCCCGTCGTCGGCCAGCCGCGCCGCCGGGGACGTCCACATCTACGGCAACCCGCACATCTACACCAGCCCGCTCAACGCCAAGATCATCGCCGGCAACATCGCCGCCGGACTGAAGCGGATCGACCCGGACGGCGCGGCGACCTACGACGCGAATCTCGCGGCGTTCCGCCAGCGGATCGACCGGGCGCTCTACGGCGACGCCCTGCTCCAGGTGCTCGATTCCGGGACCCTCGATCCGCTGGCCCAGGGCGGCAAGCTGATCCCGTTCCTCGAGTCCCAGAAGCTCGACGGCGCGCCGCTGGTCGACCGCCTGGGCGGCTGGCTGGGCCAGGCCAGGGACAGCTTCTACGGCAAGAAGATCGTCGCCTACCACAAGAACTGGATCTACTTCACGACCCTGTTCGGCCTGCACGTGGCCGACTACGTGGAGCCCAAGCCGGGCATCCCGCCGTCGGCGAAGCACGTCCACGAGCTGGTCGATCTGATGGAGCAGCAACACGTCAACGTGCTGTTCACGGCCAGCTACTTCGCCGAGCACCAGGTGCAGGCGATCGCCGACCGCACCCACGCCACCGCCGTAATCGTTCCGATCGGTCCTGAAGGGACCGGTCCCGACGCCTACTTCGACCTCATCGACGGCTGGGTCGGCGACCTCGCCGCCGCCTTCAACACGGCGGGCTCCCGGTGACGCCCAGGCCCGGAAAGTAGAGACTGAACATGCACGAGTTTCTGATCTTCATGGCGGCACCGTTCGCCGCCTGCCTCATCCTGGTGGGGGTCCACGGCTACCTGGGCCTCCACGTCCTGCTGCGCGGGGTCATCTTCGTCGACCTCTCGCTCGCCCAGATCGCCGCCCTCGGCGCGGTGATCGCCTTCTACTTCGGCCACGCACCGGGGACGCCGGTGTCCGTGGCCGCCTCGCTCTCCGCCACCATCGTCGGCGCGGCGATCTTCTCCTGGACCCGGACCAAGGACCGGGCGATCCCCCAGGAGGCGATCATCGGCATCGCCTACGTGGTGGCTTCGGCGGCGGCGATCCTGGTCGCCGACCAGGCGCCCGAGGGCGCCGAGCACATCAAGGAGGTGCTCGCCGGCGCGATCCTGTGGGTGGGCTGGCCGGTGGTCGTCCGCGACCTGGTGATCTACTCGCTGGTGGGGCTCTTCCACTGGACCTTCCGGAAGCGCTTCATCCAGATCTCGGAGGACGCGGAGGGCGCGTTCGAGCAGGGCGTGAGCGTCCGCCTGTGGGACTTCCTGTTCTACGTCTCGTTCGGCGTCGTGATCACCCTGTCGGTGGAGATCGCCGGCGTGCTGATGGTCTTCTCCTACCTGGTAGCGCCCGCGATCCTGGCGCTGGGATCGAGCGATCGCTGGGGCACGCGCATCGGCATCGCCTGGGCCACCGGGTTCCTGGCGAGCGTGCTCGGGCTGGTCTCCTCCTACGAGTGGGACCTGCCGAGCGGCCCGGCGATCGTCTGCTCCCTCGGGCTGTTCCTGGTGCTCTTCGCCGTCTGGCGGAAGGTCCGGCCACGGGTCGCGGAGCCGGCCGGATCCCGGAGCCTCGCGAGCGGCACCTGAGAGCGAACGGCCGGTGCGCGGGGAGCGCCCGCGTGCCGGCCGGCCCCTCAGTCGGCGGTGAGTGCCAGGTAGACGTCCTCGCGGCGGGCGTCGACCAGGCGGCCGACCAGCCGAAGGGCGAAGCGTGCCACGAAGAAGGCGACCACCAGCCAGCCGGCCTCGGCCGCCGCGACCACCAGCGGGCTCCGGCTCCAGAGGTAGACCCCGGCGCCCAGGGCGAGCGCCGGCAAGTAGGCGCACGCGGTGGTGAGCGGCCCCAGAAGACCGACGAGCTGGTGGGGCTGGGACTGCTTGCCGAACCGGTTGAGGTCGACCGCCTTCGGGAACACCGCCGACAGGCTGGCGAAGACCGGCGCGATCAGGCAGGCGGCCGCCGCGGCGGCGAGCAGGATCGCCGGCCAGAGGGGCAAGGCGCCCGGACGGAGCACCGCGACCAGCAGGCTCCCGGGGACGCTGGTCAGAAGCACCACCACGCCGAGCCCGAGGGCCTTGCCTCGGACCAGCTCCTCGCCCGTGAGCGGCGCCTGGAAGGTGAGAACCAGGCCGGTGCCGTCCGCCGTGAGCTGGTTGGCCGACAGGGGTTGGGTCGACAGCACGCCCAGGCCGCAGACGCCCGTGGCGAGGAGCGCGCCGGCCAGGTCCAGGCCGCCGGAGGTGGAGCCGGCCAGATCGACGGTCCAGTCCGCACCGATCAGGAAGACGAACACCAGGCCCATGAGCAGCGGCGAGATCAGGGCCATGCGGCCGGGCAGGGTGCGGAGCGCCGTGCGCAGCGTCACCCAGGCGACGGCGGTCACGCGCGGGGTCACCGCACCGAATTCCGGGATGGCGACTGCAGCGCTTCCGCCACCGCCGCTGGACAGCGCCGCGCCGCTGGTGAGCCGCCGCCAGAAGGAGGACGCCAGGGCAAACAGGAGCACCGCTTCGATGGCGAGCGCTCCGACCGCTCCCCACGCCGCGACCCTCCGTCCGTCGGTCGCCGTCCCCAGGGCCCGCGTGTAGGCCTCGGAAGGCAGCGCCACGCTCCACGGCCGCGGCAACCTGTCGACGGCGGGCGGTGGTCGCCGCTCCGGCGCCAGCGCCCCCGGTGGCTCGGGGTGCGACGGGGCCAGCGGGCCGGTCGGCGTTTCGACCGTCCCTCCGCGCTCGCGCCCGTGCCCCTTGCGCCCCTCCCGCTGGTTGATCACGGCCGGCACCAGCGAAGCCGCGAGCAGCACCACCGAGAGGATCATCGCCGCCACCTCGGCCCTCCGGCGGCTGCGGAAGAGGAGCTCGACCCCGAACGAGGCCGCCGCCGACAGGGCGACCAGGGCAGCCACGAAGCCGACGGCCGCCACGAGAACGATCCAGCCGCCGGCCGCGCCACCCAACGCCAGGGCGAGGCCGAGCACCAGCGCCGCGGGGACCACCAGGATCAGCCACGGGTCCGCGAACAGGGAGGCAATCTCCAGCCGGAAGAGCGTGCGCCGGTGGATCGGCAGCAACTGGAGCCGGATCCGCCCACCGGCGTCGGGCCGCGTGCCGCGCATGGTCGGGAAGACCAGGAACGCGGCGGTCACCACGCCGAGGAGCACCCGCGCGGAGACCAGCACCACCTGCCGGCCCGTTCCGCCGTCCTGGAGCGCCCGGGCGGCGACCAGCGCGACCACCGCCAGACCGAGGGCGGCGCCCAGGGTCGACAGCCACAAGAAGAGGGTGCCGCCGACCTCGACCCAGGCGCGAACCAGGCGCCAACCCGAGCGCCGCCGGCTGGTCAGCCCCCCGGCCAGCGTCCGCCAGCGCAGCCAGAGGAAGGTCCCCAGCAGCCTCCCGTTCAGAGCCACGCCAGCTCCCGGTCCTCGGTATGCTCGGCACCGACGACACCGAGAAAGATCTCCTCCAGCGTCTGACCCGGCGCGCCCGCTGCGGAAGCCGCCGCTCGCAGCTCCGCCATCGGGCCCTGGACGACCAACCGCCCCCGGTGGATGATCGCCACATGGCTCGCCAACCGCTCGACGATCTCGAGCACATGGGAGGTGAGGAAGATGGTGCCGCCCCGCTCGACGAACTCGTGGAGCAGCCCCTTGATCAGGCGCGACGCCACCGCGTCGATCCCCTCGAACGGCTCGTCCAGGAAGAGCAGGCGCGGCGACGGCAGGAGGGCGACGGCGAGCGAGAGCTTCTTGCGCATCCCGTGGGAGTAGTCGGCCACCAGGGTGCCGGCCGCATCGGTCAGCTCGAACAGGTCCAGGAGCTCTGCGGACCGCTCTGCCACCGTCGCTGTCGGCAGGTCGTGGACCCGGCCGACGAAGGCCAGGTTCTCGGCGCCGGTCAGACGTTCGAAGAGCGCCAGGTCCTCGGGGATGACGCCCAGGCGGCGCTTGACCGCCACCGGCTGGGCGAGCGGGTCGAGGCCGAGGATGCGCATGCTGCCGCCGCTCGGGCGGAGCAGCCCGGTGAGGCACTTGATCGTCGTCGACTTGCCGGCGCCGTTGGGCCCGAGAAAGCCGAAGAAGCTGCCGGCGGGGACGGCCAGGTCGATGCCGTCCACCGCCCGGAGATCGCCGAAGGTGCGGGTCAGGCCGTGGGTTTCGACGGCGAGCCGGGCCGCCGGCGCGGCCATCGGAGCCGGGTCGGAGTTGATCGGTTGGGACATCGCCAAAGGATACCCGGTGGCGGGGTCACCACGAGAACGAGAAGGACTCGATCTCGCCCCACCACCGGGTACAGGACGGACGGCTTCACCGGTCCTGACGGGACAGGTACTGCAGGAAGCCGAGCGCGGCGTGGCGGGCGAGGTTGCTACTTCCCGCCCCGTCGATCGTGCGCCACCCGAACCTCCGTGCTGGCCACGCTGGAGTTGCCAGAGGCGTCGCTGCATTCGATCTGGACCGTGTAGATCCGGCCCTCTCCGGTGCCGCTTCTCTCCGCCCGAAGAGCGATTCCCAGTGGTTGACTGATCTCCCAGTCGACCGGAGAGCTCCCGTCGCCACGACCATCGTCGGCTTCATTGCTTGCCACCTCGACGATCCGGCACGAGGGACTGGGATCACAGTTGTCCTCCACCTGCACGCTGAGGTCGACGTCGATCATCTGGTGATTGGGTGGCCAGAGGGTGCCCGGCGAGGCCTGGACGCCATCGATCTTCGGAGCTTGCGCGTCGACAACCGAGACCGTCGTGACGTCTGTGTCGGACGCGCCGTCGGCTCCGGTCACGGTCAGCGTGAACTGATGGCTTCCGAGCGGGAGCAGATACTCGGGGTTCGGTCCAGAGGCGCTGCCGAAGGAGCTGGTCCATTGGTACAGCAACTCCTCTCCAGGACGGGCGATGCTCCCGGAGCCGTCAAGGGTCGCCAGTGCCGTGCACCCGTCGCCAGCCTCGAGCGTCTGATCGGGTCCGGCATCAGCGATCGGTGCATCCAGGCACGACGGATCGGGCGGAGCGGCGATCGCGGTCACCAGGAAGTTGTCGTAGTCACTGCGGATATGGGTGCTGCGCAGGCCCGCCGTTCCTGTGCAGCCGATCGAGTCGGAATGAGCGACCAGGCGTGGAACCTGGGGCGAGTCGACGATCTCGCAGGTCAGGGTGCGTCCGACGGCGGTCGCTCGAAGGCGGTAGAACCGGCCGATGGAGAAGTTGAACGGCGTGACGGCGTCGGCGCCGTTGCATTCCAACCGGAGGTACTTGCCCGATGGAAATCCCGGAACGTTCGGAACGCCATGGAAAAGGCCGCACTGACAATAATCGCGGTGGGGAAACGGCGAGTTGAACCGAAGGACGAGAGCGGACTGTGAGACGGTGCGCTCGTCGAGGACCCTCACGTCGCCTTCGACGGCGTAATCCGACCAGTCATAGCCGAGCGGCCACACGGAGGCGACCGGCTGGACCGGCGCCGTGTTCCGGGCGAGCCGGAGTCCACCCGCTTCGCTCCAGCCACTGGTGAACGTCTGCCAATCGGACGCAATGCCGTCCTCGAACGAATCAGCGAAGAGGACACGGGATTGCGCGCGGACAGCCCCGGTTCCGACCAGGACGAGAAGCATCACCAAGGCAGCGCGCAGCAACGTTGAGCAACGGTACATGGGTTTCTCCTCAAGGTTCTGGACCTGTCGAAGAGGTCCGGTGATCTGGAGTCGAGCTCTTGGGCACTTGCTCGACAGGACCACAGGACGAAGGACCGCTCCACAACGTTTTTCTTCGTCTTCCGTTGGTTTCCTTTGTTTTCCTCGCAGACCCTCAAGGGTCGGCCGTTTCGAACCGCCGCTCGACCGCGCTACTGTTGCCATCCGGAGCGGTGCTGAACCTTTGTGCCCTCCGCCAACCGAGAAGCTCTTCTTCGGAGAGTCGGTGATCGATCAATCCCCGGCTGAAGGCCTGGTCGTGCATCACCACGAGCTGGTCGGTCGGGCGGACGTCGAGAACGCGCAGAGTGTGGTCGAGGTAGTAGTCCAGGAAGGCCTTGGCACCCACTCCCACCACGACCTGCAGTCGATCCGGACCCTGGGGGTTGATCTGTGCGACCTTCATGAGCGCTGGAAGAACGGTGAAGATCTCAGGCCTCGGAAACAGCAGGTAGCTCCGCTCGCGCGAATTCGCCTCGCCGAAATAGTTCCGCTCACGTCGCGGGGCGGCGAAGGGGAGATCGAGAACCGCCAGGCTGGCATGTCCAAGGCCTTCACCGGGGTTGTTGGTGCCGCCGAGAAGCAGCTCCTTCCTGCCGTCGCCGTCGAGATCGACCGCTTCGATGGCGTTGATATAGCCAGGGTGCCAGTACTCGCTGACGAGCTTGCCGGAAGCCGGGTCGAGCAGGGCAACCTGGGAGGGAAACCACGTCGCGTGACGGGCGACGACCAGGATCCAGCGGTGGCCGGAGGTCTCGAGCCAGCGCAGGTGATGACCAACGTACATGGGCTCGAAATAGCGCCCGTGGAGGGTCCAGGCGCGGCCATAGGTGAACTCCCACCGCTGCCGGCCGCGGTGGTCGAGACAGAGCAGGCGGCCGTTCGAACGCTCGGGAAAACGACTCGAGACATCGAACAACACCTCGTTGTGGCCATCCTGATCGACATCGACCACCAGTGGCGCGGGCTTGCCTGCCTCGGGCGACTTGATCCCCGGGAAATGACGCCGCCAGATTTCTCTTCCGGAGGCATCGAAGGCCACGAGGTCCTCTCCTTCAGCCACCGCGCGGTAGAGACGTCCAGGCCGGCCCAGGATGAGCCGAGTTGCGGCTCCGGCGGTGACCAGGGCGACCAGCAGCAGCACGCCGATGCCTCTGTAGGTCAGCCGCCGCCCGTCCAGAACGGACCGCCGCCCAAACCCTTGGCCGCCTTCGTCATCCGCTACCGTGGCGTTCGGGTCCTGCCTCTTCCACCGGTCGAGGTCACTGGCGAAAGCGAAGTAGCGCCTGTTGCGCTCGACGACCGGAAGGCCTTTCAGACGGTAGTACTTCCGAGCCGTCGGTTGGGATACGTCGAGGTACTGCGCGATCTGCTTCCAGCCACTCAGCTCCCGATCGGGTCCCGGCGGCGCGCTCCTGTCGCTCATCTGGGTCGAGTCTTCGGCCGGAGATCTCACCGAACCGTCCGGATCACCCGCATCGCGACACGACGGTCTCGACGGTCAGCGCGAGCATCCATTCGCCACCCTGGCATCGGTCGTTGATGGTTGGTTGGATCATGGTCGCACGACATTGGGTGGTACGGCTGCGGGGTGCGAAGACGCAACGATCGGCGCCACAGCTCACAAGAACGCCCGGATCACCTCGAGCAGGACGAGGATCAGGATGCCCGCCTCGAGCAGCTCGGCCCGGCGGGCGTTGGATTCGCCGTTGACCATGGTGTAGACGTCGCTCAGCACCCGCAGGCGGGTCTCCATGGTTTCGGCCAGCTCGGTCGCGCCGTAGAGCGCCATCGCTCGGCGGTAGACCTTGGCGTAGAAGAGATCTTCGGTGATCGTCAACGCCCCGAGCAGGCGGGTCCGCACCTCGGTGATCTCGGCGTGGCGCGCCATCAGCCGCTGGAGCAGGCGGGCGTGGCCGCGGCCGAAGAAACCCCGGAAGAACCCACTCCGCCGCGCCAGGGTCGCCGGCAAGGCTTCGAGCTCGCGCCGGAGGATCCGGTCGTAGTAGCCGAGCTCGATCAGCTCGGCGTGGGCCAGCTCCACCAGGTCGGCCACGTCCCAGATTCCCTCCGGGTCGACGATCAGCACCCGGTGGAAGCCGAGAACCGCCAGGTCCCGGCGGCTGTAGCCGAAGGCGTACTGCTCCAGGTCCCGGCGGACGGCGGCGGTGAGCTCCTCCCGCTCCCCCAGCACCAGGGCGCGCGTCTCCGGCTGATCGATCAGCCGGTCGGTCGGCTCCTCCGGCTCGGTGCCGGCGACGTGGACGACCGCGAAATCCTCGCTCAGCCGCTCCTCCGCCGGGTGGACCAGCGCCGGCGCGATCATCGCCTCCAGCCGCTCGACCTGCCGCTCGAAGAACGGTTCGAGGGCCGCCGACTCGATCACCCGGTCGGCCTCATCCAGCAGCGCGTCCCAGGGGAGCGACTCCCCCAGCTCGGTGCGCCAGCGCAGGGCGCAGACGCCGAAGTCGTAGACCCGGGCGCTGAGGTGCCCCTCTCGGCCCTCCACCGTGTGAGCACCGAGATCCACCGTCGCCGGCGGGCGCTCGAACTTCACCGCCCCGCGCCGCGCACGGAACAGGCGCAGCCTTTCCCGGGCGAGCTGGGACAGGTCGATCTCGTCGGCCAGGTCGAACAGCCGGTAGACGGCGATCTGCGGTGAGCGGACGTCCATGGTGTGGAGCCTCCTCCCATCCTACACAGGAGGGCGGACTCCGGCGGGGCAAACGATGCTAGTGTCTGCGCTTCTCCGGCGCCCGGCGTCGGAATGATCCTTCAAGGAGAGAAAAATATGCTCAACAGACACAACGGGGCGCGGAGCTTGGGCGAGTCGGGAACCTGGATGCCGGTTCTCGGCGCGGCCCTGGTGATCGCCGGGTCGCTGATTGGGGCCTTCGGCTGTGCCCGGACGGGCGGGAACGTCACCTCGAACCAAGGGGCCGATCCGGCGTCCGCCCAGACCGCGGACCTGGCGGGACCGGACCAGGTGGCACGGGGCGCCTACCTGGTCGTCCTCGGCGGCTGCAACGACTGCCACACGCCGTGGAAGATGGGCGACCACGGCATGCCCGAGCCGGACATGAGCCGCATGCTCATGGGCCACCCCCAGGACATGGAGCTGCCGCCCGCACCGGCCGCCATCGGGCCCTGGACGTGGGCCGGCGCGGCGACCAACACCGCGTTCGCCGGGCCGTGGGGGGTGAGCTTCGCCGCCAACCTGACGCCGGACGAAGGGACCGGTCTCGGCGCATGGGACGCACAGATCTTCATCAACGCCATGCGCACCGGCAAGCACTGGGGTCAGTCGCGCCCGATCCTGCCGCCGATGCCGTGGCCGAACATGGCGAAGCTGACCGACGAGGACCTCCAGGCGATCTTCGCCTACCTCCGGACCATCCCGCCGATCAAGAACCGGGTGCCGGAGCCGCTGCCGCCGCCGAGCGCGCAACCGGCCCCGGCAGGCTAGACATCTCGATCCCCGTGATCCCCGGGAGCCGCTCCGGCGGGGGCGGCTCCCGGTCGTCCCGGCTCAGCCGAACTGCTCCTCCTCGGTCGAGCCGGCCAGGGCCGAGGTCGAGGTCTCGCCGCCGGTGATCGCCGCCAGCACCCGGTCGAAGTAGCCGGTGCCCACCTCCTGCTGGTGCCGGGTGGCGGTATAGCCCTCGGCCTCCGCGGCGAACTCCTCCTCCTGGAGCTCGACATAGGCGTCCATGCCCCGCTTCTGGTACTCCTTGGCCAGCCGGAAGGTGTTGTAGTTGATCAGGTGCCAGCCGGCCAGGGTGATGAACTGGAACTTGAAACCCATGGCGCCGAGCTCGCGCTGGAACTTGGCCACCGTCGCCTCGTCCAGGTGACGCTTCCAGTTGAACGACGGCGAGCAGTTGTAGGCCAGCAGCTTGCCCGGGTACTTGGCGTGGATCGCCTCCGCGAACACCCGCGCCTCGTCCAGGTCGGGGGTCTTGGTCTCGAACCAGAGGAGGTCGGCATAGGGAGCGTACTCGAGCCCCCGGAAGATCGCGCCGTCACTACCTTCGCGCACCATCCAGTAGCCCTCCGGCGTGCGCTCGCCGGTCATGAACTCGTGGTCCCGCTCGTCGATGTTGGCGGTCAGCAGCGTCGCCGACAGGGCGTCGGTGCGGGCCACCAGGAGCGTCGGCACGTCGAGCACGTCGGCGGCGAGCCGCGCGGCGGTCAGGGTGCGGATGAACTGGGCGGTCGGCACCAGCACCTTGCCACCCATGTGGCCGCACTTCTTGGCCGCGGCGAGCTGGTCTTCGAAGTGGACGCCGGCGGCACCGGCCTCGATCATCGCCTTCATCAGCTCGAAGGCGTGGACCGGCCCGCCGAAGCCGGCCTCGGCGTCGGCCAGGATCGGCACGATCCAGTCCCGGATCCTCTTGCGCTCGGTCGCCCACTCCACCTGGTCGGCACGGAGCAGAGCGTTGGTGATCCGGCGCACCAGCGTGGGGGCGCTGTTGACCGGGTAGAGGCTCTGGTCCGGGTAGGTCTGGAGGGCGAGGTTGGCGTCGCCGGCGATCTGCCAGCCGGAGACGTAGATCGCCTTCAGCCCGGCCTTGACCATCTGCACCGCCTGGGAACCGGTGAGCGCGCCGAAGGTGCGCACCGGCTCCTCCTGGTGGAGCAGGCGCCACAGCCGCTCGGCGCCGTGGAGCGCCTCCGGGTGGCTGAACCGGATCGAGCCCCTGAGCTCGACCACCTCTTCGGCGGTGTAGTTGCGCCGGATGCCCTGCCAACGCGCGTCGTCCCGCCACTGCGCCTCGAGCGCGCGCACCTCCTCGTCGAACGTTTGCTCCCGCGGTGTGTCGCTCACTGCTCGCCTCCTTCCAGGCGGATCAGCCGGTCGTAGCCCGGCAGGGTCAGGAAGAGGAAGAAGTCCTCGGCCAGAACCAGGTCGTCCATCAGGGCCGCGGCCTCGTCCAGGAAGCCGGCGCCGCCGGGTGCAGCGCGCAGCGCGGCCACCTCTTGGTCGCGGATCGCCCGGTAGAGGGCGCCGTCGAACGGCCGGCCATCGCCGAGCACCGCCCTCTTGGCGACCCACTGCCAGAGCTGGGCACGCGAGATCTCGGCGGTTGCCGTGTCCTCCATCAGGTTGGCGATGGCGGCGGCGCCCCAGCCGGAGAACCAGGCGTCCAGGTACTGGAGCGCGACGTTGACGTTGGTGCGGACGCCGGCTTCGGTCACCTCACCGCCCGCGACCCGGAAGTCGAGCAGCTCGTCCGCCGCCACCGACACGTCCTCGCGCAGGCGCTCCTTCTGGTGGGGTCTCTCCCCCAGGAGCCGGTCGAAGATCTCCCGCACCACCGGCACCAGGTCCGGATGGGCGACCCAGGAGCCGTCGAAGCCGTCGCCTGCCTCGCGCTCCTTGTCCGCCCGGACCGCGGCCAGGGCGCGCTCGTTGACCTCCGGGTCCCGGCGGGTCGGGATGAACGCGGACATGCCGCCGATGGCGTGGGCGCCCCGCTTGTGGCAGGTGCGCACCAGGAGCTCCGAGTAGGCCCGCATGAACGGCACGGTCATGGTGATCTGTGCCCGGTCAGGGAGCATCAGGTCGCTCGCCCGGAGCAGGCGAATGATCGAGAAGATGTAGTCCCAGCGCCCGGCGTTGAGCCCCGCCGAGTGCTCGCGCAGCTCGTAGAGGATCTCCTCCATCTCGAAGGCGGCGGCCAGGGTCTCGATCAGGACGGTGGCGCGGATGGTGCCACGGGGGATGCCGAGCCGCTCCTGGGCGAGGACGAAGACATCGTTCCACAGCCGGGCCTCGAGATGGCTCTCGAGCTTGGGCAGGTAGAAGTAGGGGCCGCTGCCGCGCGACAGCAGCTCCGCGGCGTTGTGGAAGAAGTAGAGGCCGAAGTCGAAGAGAGAAGCGGAGATCGGCGCGCCGTCGAGGCTCACGTGCTTTTCGAGCAGGTGCCAGCCGCGAGGGCGGACCAGGAGGGTGGCGAGCTCGTCGCCGAGGCGGTAGGACTTACCGCTGGCGGGGTCGTCGAAGGAGAGGTTACGCCGCACCGCGTCGTAGAGATTGACCTGGCCCTGGAGGATATTGTCCCAGGTCGGCGAGAGCGCGTCTTCGAGGTCGGCCATGAAGACGCTGGCGCCCGAATTGAGCGCGTTGATCATCATCTTGCGGTCACACGGGCCGGTGATCTCGACCTTGCGCTCGGTCAGGTCCGCCGGGGCGTCGGCAACCCGCCACTCGTCGCTGCGGACGGCGCTCGTCGAGGCGAGGAAGTCGAAGCGATCGCCGGCCGCGAGCTCGCGGTCGCGGGCGCCGCGGGCGTCGAGCAATGCGCGGCGGCGGGGCTCGAAGGTGCGGGCGAGCTCAGCGACGAAGCGGAGCGCGTCGTCGGTCAGGATGTGCTCCTGGCCCGGGCCGACCTCTCCGAGCACTTCGGGGAGGGGATCGACGGTGGTGGTCATGGGTCTTCCCTTTCTGAGGGTGGCGTCCGGCGGACAGATCTGGCGTCAGACTAGCATTCTTCGCCGCATTGCGGCAAGGCGAGCCGACAGTGCGGCCCGCCCCCGAGCAGCATGCAAACCGGAAGCCGGACGGAGAAAGGGAGCGCGGGCGAGGAGGGGGTGGGCTACAGCACGCTCTGGATGAACACCAGCACGAACAGGGCCACCGTCTCGACGACGCCGATCGCCATCAGGTAGTTGCCGAAGCCCTGGCCGGTGTCGCCCAGGGCGTCCGCGGCCGCGGCGCCGACGCGCCCCTGGTAGTACGCCGAGGCCCCGATCGCCAGGCCGCCGAAGAGGCCGATGCCGAGCATGGCCGGCCAGCCCCCGGCGGTGGCGCCTCCGCTGGCGGCGCGAACCACGGCGTTCATCAAGATCATGCCGTAGATCGTCTGGGACAGCGGGGCGCCGATGAACGTGACGAGGACGAAGGGAGCCGCTTTGTTCTGGGCGTAAGCGCGTTTCCAGGCGCCGACCGCCGCCATGCCGGCGGCGCCGGTACCCATCGCAGAGCCGGTGGCGGCGAGACCGAACACGGCCGTCGCGCCGATCTTGCCCAGGGCAGCCATCAAGACGGGATCCATCGAAAGAGCTCCTTGTCCTACGTCCGCGGCTCCAGGGCCGAATGGGAGAACGGGCGGTACGGCCGCCCGGACCACTCCAGCCCCAGATGCCCGGCAAACTCGAGGGTGTTGAGACGCACGCCGTGCACCAGCACACCGAGGCTGGCGAGACCGATGTTCAGGGCGTGCCCGAGGAACAGAACCAGGGCGGCCAACAAGGCCGCCACGGGACCTTTCATGCCGACCGAGAGGGCCATGGAGTCGAACGCCGCCGCCACGGCGTAGCTGGCCGCGCCGACCGCGAAGAGGCGGACGTAGGAGACGACGTCGACGAAGGCGCTGACCAGGGTCAGCGGCAGCATGGCGTGTTGGAACCACTGACTCCCGAGCTGGCGCCACGGGGTCATGAACAGCACGATCAGGGTCACGCCCGCGATGAAGACCGGAACCAGGACGTCCGGGAAGGGGCTCCCCTGGACCAGTGTGCGGGCCAGGAAGTACATGGTCCAGACCACCATCACCCAGCCGACCTGCGCCAGGGCTCGCAGCGAGCCCCACAAGCGGATCGCGTTCCAGGCGTGCGCCAGGGAGAGCTGCAGGGCTCCGATCAGGAAGGTCAGGGGAATCAGGTGCTCGGGCCGGGCCAGCCAGTCGATGCGCAGGACGCCCAGCGGCAGGGAGATCGTGTTCACCCCGAAGACGTTGCCGGTGACGACTCCCCAGGCGATGGTCGCCAGGCTCAGGAGCAGCAGGAGCCGGAAGACCTGCTTCGGCGCACGCCGGAACAGGCGCCGCTCGAGGAGCGTCAACACCAGAAAGAGCAAGCCGTAGCCGGCGTCGCCGACGATGATGGCGAAGAACAGGCTGAAGAAGGCCAGGACCGGCACGCTGACGTCCATCTGGTCGTAGGCAGGCAAGACGCCGATCACATGGAAGAGCGCCCCGATGGAGCGGGCCCAGCGGGGCGGCTCGATGAACGTCGGCGCCGCGGCGGGATCGCGGACCTCGTTGATCGCCAGCCCCCAGCCTTCTCGCCTGGCCTCGGCTTCGAGGTGCACCAGGTCGCGCTCCGGGCAGTACCCGTGGAGGTACGCGAACGCCCCCCGCTCCCCCGCGAGAGAGCGCGCCTCCTCGAGCCGGAGCCGGTCCTCCTTGGAGAGCTCGAGGCCGCGCAGCTCGGGCAGGGCCGCGGCGAGCCCGGCGAGACGGCGGCGCTCCTCGGCCCGTGCCGCCTCGAGCTCGGCGATGCGCTCCTCGAGCTCGGCTGCCGACATCTCGGGCAGCGGAAAGGGCTCGGCGCCCGGAAGCTCCTCGTGCCCCGGGGCGCGGCCGACCAGGGCGACGTAGCGGCGACCGCGGGCCTGCGCCAGCTCGTGGAGGCTGCACCCGGGTGGGGCGGTGAGAGCCGACCGGGCCGGGGCGAGGAAGAGCCTCACCGCCAGGCCCTTCCGCTCGAGCTCGGCCAGGTCCCGGGGGTCGAAGGGGCCGAGGGGGCTCACGCGCGTGAGCTCGGCCTGCCGGGCGCGGAGCTCCGCCTCCTGGTCATTCATACGACCGAGACAGGCGGCGACCTCGGCGACGACCGCTTCGGGCGGCAGGTCCTCGGCCTCCGGCGCCGCCTCTTCGGGCCGCTTCCTGGAGGCCAGAGGCCGCAGGGTGAGCTTCGCCGCCTTCACCGCCTCGAGCTCGCGACGGCGGGCCTCGACGTCTTCGCTCGCGGCCTCTCCGGGCCGCTCCACATCGAGGAGCGCCAGGTCCTGCAGCCGCGCCAGGGCCCGCTCGCGCTCCTCGCGGAGCATCACCACCGTCACCTCGCGCATCGGTACGATCACGCGCTCTGCTCCCGTGCCCGGGCTCGGGCCTTGGCCATCTTGCCGCGTACGACGTCGGCGGACTGGAGGTCTCCGAGGGCGATGCGGATCCTGCGCAGGTTGTGCTCCGCCTCCGGGATCTTGACCTTCTCGAACAGGTTGACCCGCTGGGTCGTGGTGCGCAGCTCCGCGCCGAGCCGCCGCTCTCGCTCCTCGAGCACAGCGAGCTCGGCGCGCAGCGCGGCCAGGCGCGCAAGCACGTCCAGGGCGTCGTCGAGGAAGGGCGGCGTGGCGTGGAGGTCGGGCACCGCGCGCCGCATCTCGAGGCCCTCCCAGGTGGGCACCTCGACGCCGGCGATCGACTCGTGACCGACGCGCGGCGCGACGGCCTCGAGGTAGGCACCTGGCTCCAGCGGCCCCGCGAGCTCCGCCAGCAGGGCGATCCAGGGGGCCACCTCGTCGCGCACCGAAACCTCGGCGGCCGCGCTCGCCTCCCGCGCGGCCCGGGCGCGGCGCACCTCGAGCTGAAGCTGGCGCTGCTTGAGCTGGAGCGTCGGCAGATAGCGGCGGAAGCGCGCCAGGGCATCGCGCTGGCGCTTGAGCTCCTGCTTGCTGGCGCGGACCTGGCTCATGCCGCGCTCTCGGCGACCGCCCCGACCGTCGCCGGCCAATGCCGCTCCACCAGGGCGCGGGGCAGGCCCGTCTGGGGCGGATCGAAGCAGCTCGCGAGCACCCGCCACCCCTCGTCGAGAGCGGCCTCGAGCGGCAGATCGACGTCCAGGTCCATCATCCGCGCCTCGAACAGCTCGGCGTAGCGCAGCAGCCGCTCGTCCCAGGCGCTGACCGCGAAGCCCATGGCCCGCTTCTCGCGCGAGGAGACGGCGTCGGCGTAGAGCTGGATCATGGCGTTCATCAGCGCGCGGTGGTCGTCGCGGGTCCGGCCGTTGACCAGTTGGCGCAGGCGGCTCAAGCTCCCGAACGGCTCGATGCGCCCACCGCGCAGGTAGAGCTGCCCCTCGGTGATGTAGCCCGTGTTGTCCGGCACCGGGTGGGTGACGTCGTCACCTGGCATGGTCGTGACGGCGAGGATGGTGATCGAGCCGGCATCCTCGAAGTCGACCGCCTTCTCGTAGCGCGCCGCGAGCTGGCTGTAGAGGTCGCCCGGGTAGCCGCGGTTCGACGGCACCTGCTCCATGGCGATCGCGACCTCCTTGAGAGCGTCGGAGAAATTGGTCATGTCGGTGAGCAGCACCAGCACCCGCTGCCCATCGAGCGCAAACCGCTCCGCGGCGGCGAGCGCCAGGTCGGGCACCAGCAGGCACTCCACCGCCGGGTCGGCCGCCGTGTGGACGATCATCACCGAGCGGGTCAGGGCGCCGGCCGACGCGAGTTGGGCGCGCAGGGCCAGGTAGTCGTCGTGCTTCAAGCCCATGCCGCCGAGGACGATGACGTCCACCTCGGCCTGCATCGCGATCCGGGCCAGGAGCTCGTTGGCCGGCTCACCGGCGGGAGCGAAGATCGGCAGCTTCTGGCTCTCCACCAGCGTGTTGAAGACGTCGATCATCGGGATGTTGGTTCGCACCATGCGCCGCGGAATGATCCGAACGCTGGGATTGACCGACGGGCCGCCCACGGCGACGCCGGCGTCGTCGAGCGGCGCGCGCCCGTCGCGCGGACGCCCGGCGCCGTCGAGCACCCGGCCGAGCAGGCCGTAGGAGAAGGGCAGCGTCAACGGTGTACCGAGGAACCGTACACGGGCGTCGGTCGGAACGCCGCGGCTGCCGGCGAAGACCTGCAAGCTGGCCCGCCCCGCCTCCAGGCGGATCACCTGGGCCAGGGAGGTGCCGCCCTCCCAGCTCACCTGGGCGATCTCGCGGTACGTGGCGTCCACGGCCTCGACGGTGATGACATTGCCCTGGATCGACCGCAGGCGTGTGTAGACCTTACGCATCGGTGCTCACCTCCCGCACCCGGTCCTCGATCTCTCGTTCGAGTGTCGCGAACGCCGGGTCGTCCATCGGCACCAGGTTCCACTCCTTGGTGCGCTGCGTCAGCTCCTGGAAGAAGCGACGAGCAGCGCTCTTGTCGCCGAGCTCCACCGGCGCGCGCAAGATCTCGGCGATGCGCCGGAAGACGTGGTGCTGGCGCTCGGCCCCGGTGGCGCCGTCCACTTCGTGGAACGCGTCCTGCTGCAGGTAGGCGGCGTCCAGGTACTCCGCCTTCAGGTAGGTGACGACGTCGTCGAGCGAGGTGCCCTCCTCCCCCACCACCTTCATCATCTGGTCGATCTCGTGGCCGTCGTGCAGCGTGCGGCGGGCGACCGCGAGATCGTCCTCGTCGGCGACCCCGGCGTAATGGCTCCAGCTCTCCAACGGATCGATCGCGGGGTAGCGGCGGGCGTCCGAGCGCTCGCGCGACAGGCCGTGGAAGGCGCCCACCACCTTGAGCGTGGCCTGCGTCACCGGCTCCTCGAAGTTGCCGCCGGCCGGGCTGACGGTGCCGCCGATGGTCAACGAGCCCCGGCGGCCGTCCTGGAGCTCGACGGCGCCGGCGCGCTCATAGAACGAGGCGACGACCGACTCCAGGTAGGCGGGAAAGGCCTCCTCGCCGGGGATCTCCTCGAGCCGGCCGGAGACCTCCCGGAGCGCCTGCGCCCAGCGCGAGGTCGAGTCGGCGAGGAGCAGCGTGTTCAGTCCCATCTGCCGGTAGTACTCGGCCAGGGTCGTGGCGGTGTAGACGCTCGCCTCGCGCGCGGCCACCGGCATCGAGCTGGTGTTGCAGATGATGATGGTGCGTTCCATCAGGCTGTGCCCGCTCCGCGGGTCGACCAGCTCGGGGAACTCCCGCAGCGTCTCCACCACCTCGCCCGCACGCTCGCCGCAGGCCGCCACCACCACCACGTCGACCTCGGCGTGCCGGCTGGTGATCTGCTGCAGGACCGTCTTCCCGGCACCGAACGGCCCGGGGATGCAGAAGGTGCCGCCGAGCGCCACCGGGAACAGGGTGTCGATGGAGCGGACCTTGGTGACCAGCGGCTCGCCCGGCGCCAGCCGGCGCCGGTAGGCGCGCACCGGGCGCTTGACCGGCCAGCGCTGGAGCATCGTCACCTCGATCTCGCGTCCGCGCTCGTCGCGCAGGGTGGCGACCGGTTCGCCGGCGGCGCCCTCGCCCGGTCCACGAACGTCGGCCACCGTCAGCCGGCCCTGGAGACCGAACGGCACCATGATGCGGTGCGTCAGCGGTCCTTCGGGCACCGTCCCCAGGGTGTCGCCGGCGCGCACGCGGGCACCGGCCTCGACCGCCGGGGTGAACCGCCAGCGGCGGGCGGCGTCGAGCGCCGGCACGGTCACTCCCCGCTCGAGGAAGGCGCCACTCTGGAGCGCCAGAGTCGGCAACGGGTTCTGGAGGCCGTCGTAGACCTGCCCCAGGAGCCCCGGGCCCAGGACCGCGGTGAGCTGCTCGCCGGTGAACTCCACCGGGTCGCCCAGGGCGAGACCGGAGGTGTCCTCGAACACCTGCAGATCGACCACTTCGTGGCGCACACGCACCACCTCGGCCTTCAACCGGAGGTCGCCGAGGCGTGCGAAGGCGACCTCGTTGAGCGCCACGGGGGTGTCGAACGACGCGCTCAACAGGTTGCCGTTGACGGCGACGATGCGTCCGGTGCCGGTCGGTTCAGGCATGGGCAACCTCCAGCGTCGCCAGGAAGCCCTCGACGGCCGCCCAGCCGGTTTCGGTGTCGAAGCCCGCCCAGCGCTCGGCCAGGAGCAGCCGGAAGCCGTAGGCGAGCACCGCCGGCAAACCCCAGCGATCGATCGCCTCGAGCTCCCCGAGCAGGCGCCAGCGCAGCTCGTCCAGAGCCCGCTCGCGGCGTAGCGGATCGCTCTCCGCGAAGGCAGCTTCGACCGCCGCGTCGACATCGACGCGATAGCCGCCGTGGCGTCGCAGATGGGGCGCCGGCGGAGTGTCGAGGGCCTGGGCGCGCCGGCGTGCGACGGCGTTGCGAAGCTGGGTCTCACGATCGAACCAGGCGCGACCCGCCAGGCTCCGCAGCGCGTCGATCTGGCCGTCGAGTGCCGTCGCCACCTCCCGCGCATCCTCTTCGGGAAGCAGCTCACGGCAACGGCGCGCCAGCTCGCCCCGGGAGATCGGGGCCGGCGCACCGAGCTGGAGACGGGGCAGACTGGGAAGGAGGTAGTAGTACACCGCGGCGCCTCAGCTCGACTCGCTCGAGAGGACGTCCGACGGTGGCATGGTCACGACCTTGGAGGGGTCGGGTCGCGGCGCGCCGAACCCCTCGCCGGAGGCCTTCGCGTCCGGCTCGGCGACCGCCCGGCGCAACACCGCGGTCAGCTCGGGCTGCACCATCGAGGCGAGGACGTCGGAGAGGGCGTCCAGCGTGACGTCGTGCACCAGGTCCTGGCCGTCGAAGCGGACGACGAACCCACGGTCGAGCTCGGGGTCCGGTCGCAGCTCGACGCCACCCGCCAGCTCGTCGCGGAACAGGGCGGCATGGTGCGCCTCCAGGTCAGCGCGGTCCGCCTCGGAGAGCAGCACCCGCGCGCGATGCGGCGCACCGTCGTTCGCCGCGTAGGTCTCGATCATGGCGATCAGCATCCGGCGAAGCGTCTCCCCATCGAGGGCCTGGGCCAGCCCGGGACGCGCCAACGCCCTGGCGGTCGCCAGAACCTCGGTCCGGAGCCGGAGCAACAGGTCGCGAGCGGCCTGCTCGAGCGCCCTGGAACCGCGCTCGCGGCTGGCCTCGGCGCTCTTCTCGGCCTCGCGGCGCAGGGCTTCGGCCTCGTCGGCGGCCTCGGCCAGCAGGCGCTCGGCCCGCGTCTCGGCCTCTTCGACGATGGCCCGCGCCCGGCGCTCGGCCTCGTCCACGGCTTCGGACTGGAGCTTGTCAATCAATTCGTTCAGCATTTCCGGCACGAGAAATCCTCCTCGACGCTTCGCGTCGTCCAATCAAGAGCGTCGGACATCGCCGGCTCGATCTCCACACCCGGCCGGGTAGGTTGTGCTTACCCTTGGAACAGGGAGAGCTGCTCGCCGCCGGGGCGGCGGAAGGCGGCGGTAGAGAGCTCGAAGCTGCGCTGGCCCAGGTGATAGCGGCGGCGGGACTGGTGGAACAGGCCGCGGATGTGCTCGGCAATGGGACCGACTCCGTGCATGCGATGACCGAAGCGGGATTCGTTCAACCGACCCCCGCGGACATCTTGAACGCGGTGCAAGACCCGCGCCTTACGGTCCGGAAAGTGCTCCTCCAGCCAGCTCTCGAACAGGCCCGCCACCGCGCCGGGCAAGCGCAGCAGGGTGTAGCCGGCGAAGCTGGCACCGGCCTCCGCCGCCGCTTCCAGGATGCGCGGGATCTCGTGGTCGGTGAGCCCGGGGACGATCGGTGCCACCATGGCGCCCACCGGCACGCCAACCTCGGCCAGACGGGCGATCGCGTCCAGCCGCCGCCGCGGGCTGCCGGCCCGGGGCTCCATGGTCCGGGCGATCTCCGGATCCAGAGTAGTGATCGACACCGAGACCACCGCCGCGTCATGGCGGGCGAGCTCGCCCAGCAGGTCCGCGTCCCGGGCCACCAGGCCGCTCTTGGTGATCACGCCCACCGGGTTCCGTGCCTCGGCCAGCACCTCGAGGCACCGGCGGGTGATCTCGAGCTTGCGCTCCACCGGCTGGTAGGGGTCGGTGACGCCGGAGAGGGCGAGCACCTGCGGTTGCCACCGGGGCGAGGCCAGCTCACTGCGCAGCAGCTCCGGCGCGCTCCGCTTGACCAGGATGCGGCTCTCGAAGTCGAGCCCCGCCGAGAACCCCAGGTACTCGTGGGTCGGCCGGGCGTAGCAGTAGATGCAGCCGTGCTCGCAGCCTCGGTACGGGTTGAGCGACGCGTCGAAGCCCACGTCCGGGCTGGTGTTGGTCGAGATCACCGAGCGCGACGTGTCGTCCAGGTAGACCGTCTCGACCCGCTCGGGCGTCGTGCCGTCCAGCGCGACCTCGATCCGCTCGAACCGGTTCGCCGGGTTGTCCGCGGCGCCCCGGCCGTGGACCGCCTGTGGCTTCTGCCAGGCCATCGGACCGATCCTAGCAGAGTTCCGCCTCGATGCCGCCAACCTACTTCGATGCGTCGTCCAGCCGACCCTCGAAGTCTACGACCCCGCCCGGCACGACGGTCACCGTGCCCTGGAGATCGACCGGGAAGCCCTGGAGCATCACCGCCTGGCCGTCCCGACTGGACGTATAGACCTCGTAGGTCCCGGGCGGCAGCTCGGGCACGACGAGCCGGCCCGCCGAGTCCGTCTGCACCGGCAGGCGGCGGACCGCCAGGTGCTGCATCAGCGCTCCGAGAGGGATCACCTCACCGCCCTGGAGCAGGAAGACCGTCTCACCGGAGGCCGGTTCGCCCTCCGGACCGGTGATCCGGATCCGCAGGGTGCCGCCGGCCGGAGCGCACTGGAGCGTCAGCCCCTCCTCGGGCAGGCTGGGCACGACCTGGCGGGTCAACGGGCAGCCGGGGCCGGTGGCGTAAGCCAGGTAGGGCTCATCTCCCGGGTCGGGGAGCTCGAAGGTCCCGTCCGCGGCGGATCGCGTGTGGACGAGCAGACTCGGCAGCCCACCGCCGGCCTCCTTGTACAGCCCGACCCAGCCGCCGGCCACCGGTGCCCCCGACGCGGCGACCAGCTGCCCCGACACAAGGTGACGCTTCGCCACGGTCAGGATCACCGGCTCGAGGACGGTCCCCTCCGCCACCTGCACGATCACCGGCTTCTGAGTCTCGTAGCGGCTGTCCTGGACGGACAGCTCCGCCTGACCGGTTTCGGCCTCGACCGGGAACGAGAACCTGCCCTGCTCGTCGGCCTGGGCGCCGCGGATGAAGGTCTTTCCCTGCTCCCCACCCGTCCGCCAGACCGCCTTCACCCCCACCTTCGGCACCGGGTTCCCCTCCAGGTCGACGACTACGCCCTGCAGGTTGCCGGCGGCCAGGTGGAAGTCGGCGCGCTCCGACGGGCCGATGACGTCGATCCGGCGCGAGTCCGCTTCTCTACCGGAGGAATCGCGCACCAGGAGGACGTGGACGCCCGGCGTCCACACGGTGGCCTGGTAGGCCCCGTCCTCGTCTGTCTCCGCGTCCGCCACCGAATCGGTCAGGGTGACGGCGCTCCGGTCGCCGGCCCAGTAGACCTCGATGCCGTATCCGGGCACCGGCTTGTCCCCCCGGTAAACGTCCCCCTCGATGACGATCGGCGAGAGATCGAGATCGAGGCGCGTCGTCTGGTCGTTGACAACCTCGAGCTCGCGCTCGACCGCGGCCGGCGCTTCCGCCGTCTCGGGTGGCTCCGACCGGAACCAGTAGGCGCCCGCCGCGAGCCGCTCGATGCGGCAGAGACCGGCCTCGTCGGAGACCGTCTTGCCGACGGCGTGCGACCGCTCCGCCGGCTTGCCGCTCGAGTCGTTGGAGCGATCGAGCACCGTGCAGCTCCAGCCCGGCCGGGGCTCGCCGTCGACGCGGATCGCGGCCTCCACCGTGCCGCCCGGCTCCAGGGTGACGTCGCGCGCCACGAGATCGCCCGGGTCGCCGGCGATCCCGTCCGCCCGCGCCTCGACCGCGCCGGGATGGCGGAGCGACGCATCCGCCAGCGGCGATTGGATGCCGGAGAAAAGCGCGATCCCGCCGGCGCCGGTCCTGCTCTGCCGCGCTTCCGGATTGCTGGCCGCCCCCGGCGCCGACGGGGCTCCCCCGCCCGACGCCCGCGGCACCGCCGGCGTGAACGGAGTCAGGCGCACCGCGGCCGCCACGACCGGATCGCCGGTCTCCCACTGCACTGCACGCAGCACGAGCGACCAGCCGGCGGCGGGACGATAATCCACCACCACCTTCCCGCCAGGATCGGCCGCCCGATCGCCTGCCAGCAGATGGAGGTCCGGCGCGTTGCCACGGCTCTCCAGGGCGAGGACCCAGGTGCCGGACGGGATCTCCACCGCGGCCACCGGATCGTCCTCGCCGCGGACCAGGTCCAGTCGGTGGGCCGGACGGTCGAATGCCGGGCTCTGGAGCGGATAGAGCGCCGCGGTGACGCCTTTGGCGGGCACCCCGCGGACCCGCAGATGCGCCTTCCGCGGAACCACCAGCCGGGGTTCGAGCTCGCCTCCCTGGAAGAGCTCGTCCCGGCGGGCGAACGCGGGCCCGTGGTGGGGGCCGTCCACCCGTACGACGTCGAACGGCTGGAGGTCCACCGTGCTCTCGCCGGCCGGCAGATCGACGCAGTGGGTCGACAGCCCGTGGACGAAGCAGACCTTGACCGGCGCGTCGAGTGCCGCCCCCCGGTCGTCCACCAGGCGGAGCTGGTGGACTTGCGCCACCGCGGGTGCGCTCCAGGCGAGGATCAAGACGACGGGGACGATCCAGAGGACGAAGCGGAACGGCGAGATTCTCGGCACGGCAACCTCCAAGAGCGGATGTTGCGAAAGCAAGGCGACGCACCGCATGGTAGCGCACATGCGACAATGCTTCGCGGCGAACCCGGCCGGCCGAGGGAAGGCGGGAAGCCGGCCGGCTCCGCCGCGGTGTCCTCGCGTACCATGGCGCCATGGGCACGGATGAACCCCCGCGCAAGCGGCGCCGGCTTCACCAGGAGGGGCAAGAGGTCCAAGAGGTCGGCGTCGGCCCGCACCCGGCGCCCTGGCCGGACGACCCCCGGCTGGACCCGGAGCTCCTCGCCGCCGGCGACCGGCGCAACGTCATCGACCGCTACCGCTACTGGCGGGTCGAGGCGATCAAGGAGGACCTGGACCGGCGACGCCACCCGTTCCACGTGGCGATCGAGAACTGGGTCCACGACCCGAACATCGGCGCGGTGGTGCGCAACGCCAACGCCTTCCTGGCCCGGGCGGTGCACGTCGTCGGCAAGCGCAAGTGGAACCGCCGCGGCGCGATGATGACCGAGGTCTACCAGCACGTCGTCCACCACGAGACCCTGGACGGGCTCGCCGCCTGGGCGCGGCAGGAGGACCTGGCGGTGATCGGGATCGACAACCTGCCCGGCTCGCGCTCGCTGCTCGACGCCTCGTCCGAGGACCTCCCCCGCCGCTGTGTCCTGCTGTTCGGCCAGGAAGGCCCCGGGCTCTCGGACGACGCCCGCCGCCTGGTGTCCCGGGTGCTCCACATCCCCCAGTACGGATCGACCCGATCGATCAACGCCGGCGCCGCGTCCGCCGTCGCCATGGTCGAGTGGTGCCGGCGCTGGGCGGCCCGCTCCAGAGCGGCGGAACCGGGCGGTTGAGCACGGACTGCTAACATCGGCTCCCGTTTCGCGCAGCGAGCACCCTCTGCACAGAGCAGGACCGCCTGGAGTCGCGATGGCCGATCTCGGGATTCAAGAAGACAATCGAGCACGCGAGGAGCGCTGCGCCGGAGAGCCCACGTGAGCCGGGCTCTGGTACTCGGTGCCGGGCTGGTCGCCAAGCCCCTGATCGACGAGCTCCTCGCCCGGCCCGATCTCGAGCTGACGGTCGCCGCGCTCAACGTGGAGCGCGCGCGGTCGCTGGTCGCCACCGGTGCCAAGGAGGGCCGCGCCCGCGCGATCGGCCTGGACGTGACCGAGAGCGTCGACCTGGATCGGTTGGTCGCCGGGGCCGCCGTCGTGGTCAGCCTGCTGCCCGGCGCCCTCCACCCGGCGGTGGCCGCCCTCTGCCTCGAGCACCGCGTCCCCCTGGTCACCACCTCCTACATCTCGGGCGCCATGGCCGCCCTCGACCAGGACGCCCGCGAGCGCGGTGTGCTGCTGCTCAACGAGTGCGGTCTCGACCCCGGCATCGACCACGTGCTGGCGGCGGAGCAGATCCGGCGCGTCGTGCAGGCCGGCGGCCGGGTGCGCTCATGCACCTCCTACTGCGGCGGCCTGCCGGCGCCGGAGGCGGCGGACAACCCGTTCGGCTTCAAGCTCTCGTGGAGCCCGCGCGGCGTGCTGCTGGCCGCCCGCGCCCGGGTGCGCTTCCTGCGCGATGGACGGGTGGTCGAGCATCCGAACCCGTACCTGCCGGGCGGCCCGGAACGGATCGACGTCCCCCGGGTCGGCGAGCTCGAGGGCTACCCGAACCGGGACGCGCTACCCTACGGCCCGCTCTACGGCATCGAGGACCCGGAGGGCCTGTTCCGGGGGACGCTCCGCTACCCGGGCTGGTGCGAGACCATGGAGGCGTTCTACAAGCTGGGCCTGCTCGATCCCCAGGCGGAGGCTGGCCTCGGGCCGAGCTACTCCGACCTGCTCGACCAGCGCCTGCCTCCCGGCTCCGGGCCCATGCCGGCGCGCATCGCCCGCTTCCTCGACGTGCCCGAAGACCACCCGCTGCTGGAGCGGCTCGCCTGGCTGGGGCTGTTCTCGCAACAGCCGCTCCCGGACGACGACCACTCGCCGCTCGACGCGCTGGCCCACCTGTTCACGGACAAGCTGCAGTACGCCGAGGACGAGCGGGACATGGTCGTGATGGAGACCCGCGTGGGCTTCGAAGCGGCCGGCGGCGGCCGGCGACAGGTGGTCGAACGGTTGGTGGTCTTCGGCACGGCGGGCGACGAGTCGGCGATGGCGCGGACGGTCGGCCTGCCCGCGGCGCTGGCGGCGGGGCTGATCCTGGACGGCCGGGTGACCGCCACGGGGGTGCAGATTCCGGTGGCCGAGGAGATCGCCCGGCCGATCTTGCGCGGGCTAAAAAAGCGCGGGATCGAGACCGAGGTCGAGGAGGGCGGGGAGGAAACGACGGAGGCGCGGGGATAGCCAGGAGGCTGCCCCCGCTCCTCGTGGAGGCGGTCAGTCGGTCAGGTCCGTGACCAGCGTGGCGGGGTCGACGGGGGTACCGTCGCGGAGGACCTCGAAGTGGAGGTGGGGGCCGGTCACCTTGCCGGTGGCACCGACGGTCCCGAGCGCATCCCCCCGGGCGACCTTCTGCCCTACGGTGACCGCCAGTGTTCCCAGGTGGGCGTAGCGCGTCTCGAGCCCGTTACCGTGGTCGACGACCACCACCGTCCCCCAGTGCGGGGCGGGCCCGTAGTGTTCGGTGGCGACGGTGACCACGCCGTCGGCCGACGCGAGCACCGGCGTGCCAGCCGGGGCACCGAGGTCGACACCGTCGTGGTGCTGGCTCGGATGGGCCGCGGTCAGCGGATCGTGCCGCTCGCCGAAGGGTGAGGTGACGCGGGCGTGGTGCACCGGGGCGGTCCAGTGCGCCCTGGCGGCCTGGTCGTGCCCGGCCGGCGCCGCCAGGGCGGACGGGGCGGCGGCCATGGGCAGGGCGGCGCAGGCGACCAGCACGGCGAGGCCGAGGGCGGACAGGGTGACCGCCCGCCGCGAGCGGCGAGCCTGGGGGTCGGCGTGGCGGCGAACGATGCGGTGAATGCGCATGGGTGTGCTCCTCTGGGGACTGCCGAAGGCCGGGAGAAGATCCCGGTCGGCGGGGTGTTCGGGGGTCCCGCCGGCGTCCGGCCCGGCGAGGGTCGCAAGCAGCGCCCGACCGTAGGTCCGGGGCGCCACGAAGTGGCGATCGAGGACGGCGTCGTCCACCGACCGCTCCCGGGCGTCGGCGATGCGGGCCGAAACCCACCAGGCGACCGGGTGGAAGTAGTAGAGCGCCCGGACGACGGCCAGGAGGCGGAGCCAGAGGTCGTCGAGCCCGCGCACGTGGATCAGCTCGTGGGCGAGGGCCGCCTCGGCGAGGCCGCCGCCCGCGGAGCGGTCCGCGCGGACCATGCGCGCAGGCAGCCAGATCACGGGGCGGAGCACGCCGACCGTCAAGGGCGAGCCGCTCCCTTCACCGACCACGAGGCGCACCGGGCGACGAAGACCGAGCGCACGCCGCCAGCGCCGCGCCGCCAGGACCAGGGGCCGGTCCTCCTTCCGAGCGGCGTCGAGCACCCGAGCGGCCGCGATCCGCCGCCGCACCCGCCGGCGCGCCTCTGCGAACCGGACCAGGCAGACGATCGCGCCGCCGAGCCAGACGCCGGCCAGGGCGAGCAGCCAGGGCGTGGCCGTCACCGCGCCGGACGCCGCGCCGGCGTGCTCTCCCCCACCGCCCGCGCCGAGCGGCCCGAGCAGGATCGACGGATCGAAGGGTAACCCGGTGTCCGCCGCGCCGCCGCCCAGGCCGACCAGGGCCGCGGCCCAGTGGCTGAGCGACCGCAGGCTCCACGGCGCCGCCAGGCCGGGGGGCAGCACCAGCCGGACGGCGACCGCCGACCAGAGGGCGAGCTCGACCACCGGCGGGAGCTCCCGGGGCGCTCGGTGAGAGCGACCGCGCGCGCCCGCTTCCGGAAGGTCAGCGGCAGTCCGCGAAAGCGTCCCGTGACCGCGACTGCGTACGCCCGCTCCCGGACGGCCACGGACAATCCGCGAAACCGCCGGGCGGAGCCCCGACCAGGCGGCGAGCACCGCCCGGACGCCGGCGTAGAGGATCGCCGCGTAGAGCGCGTTCCACGCGAGGGAGGCCAGGGCGGTCCAGACAACCAGGCCGCTCATCGCGATCCCTCCCCACCCGCATCCGGCTCGTTGGGGCCCCCGGTCAGCGCCAGCAACCGCTCGAGCTCCCGGATCTCGTCCGCCGAGAGCGCCTCGCTCCGGGCGAAGAGGGAGACCACCGGAGCGGTGTCGATCTCCAGCACCCGCTCGGCGAAATCCCGCACCAGGCGGGCGAGGCCGGCCGGCTTGTCCAGGCAGGGGCTGTAGAGATAGATGCCGTGGAAGGAGGCCTTCTCCAGCAGCCCCTTCTCCACCATCCGCTCGAGCGTCGTGCGGGTGGTCGAGTAGGCCCAGCTCCGCTCCGGGCCGAGGCGGTCGTGGAGCTCGCGGGCGCTCAGCTTGCCCTGGCGCCAGAGGATCTTCATCACGTCGAGCTCGGTGGCGGAGAGCTCGGGCAGGTCGGCGGCGGTCGTCGTCCGGGTCATGGTCGCGGTGGTCCTGGTCGGTTCGTAGCTGCTCTCGTGGTTGCATCGCTACACACGTAACACGAAGGCGACTGTACGCGCATCGCCCCCCTCTGTCAAGCGACCGCCCGCGGATCTGTCGACGGAGCACCGGCCGGTGAGCCAAGGAATCGGATCGGTCCGCGGCGAGCGGCCGCGAGCAGGGGATGGGGTGTTGCCAGGCGCGCCGCCGGGAGCCGACAATGGACCGATGCCGGTCGCCGTCGTCCCCGCCGCCGGGGCGTCCCGCAGGATGGGGCGCCCGAAGCTCCTCCTCCCCGTCGAAGGGGGAGAGACCGTGGTCGGCGCGACGGTGCGGCCGCTGGTCGAAGGGGGCGCCGACCGGATCTGCCTGGTGATCGGCCCGCTCGAAGGAGGCCGCGGGGACCGGGACGCGCGACGGCTCCGCGACTGGGCGCTCGGCCGGGACCTCACCGTCGCCGTCAACCCCGACCCGGAGCGGGGCATGCTCTCCTCCATCCTCGAAGGGATCGCGGCGCTCGGCGGCGCCGAGACCCTCGCGGCGGCCGGTCAGATCCTTCTGGTCACCCCGGCCGACCTGCCCGGTCTCCGGCCCTCCACCGTGCGCGCCGTCCTCCGTGCCCTGAGCCGCGACCCCGCACGAGATCGGGAGCGGAAGGCCCCTGTCCTCGCCGTCCCGGTCGTCACCCAGGGCACCCGCGCCCGGCGCGGCCATCCCCTCGCCATCGCGCCCCGCCTGCTCCCCGAGGTCGCCGGCCTCGACCTCCATGCCGCCGGCGGCCTGCGCCAGCTCCTCGACCGCCACCCGGACGAGATCCTGGAAGTCGAGGTCGACGACCCCGGCTGCATCCACGACGTGGACACTCCGGAGGAGTACAACGCGGCGCGCTCTCCGGAGCCCCCCGACTGACCGGTTTCCGAGAGCTCAGGACGCGATGGCGATCGGCGGCGCTGGCTTGATCCGGTAGGACTCCTCGGAGATCGTGGCCAGGGTCGACGGGCGGAGCTTGGCGCCCAGGCCGAAGAACTCGCAAAAACTCATCATGAGCGGCCGCCAGCGCTCCGGGTCGATGCGGTGGTCGGTGCCGGGCATGCGGATCTCCTCGGCGACGTGGACCCGCAGGATGCGCACCTCGAGCGCCACCAGCTTGCCGCGCCGGTCGGGGTTCGCCTCTTCGAGGGGATGGCGCTCGATCAGCATGGCTTCGAGTTGCACCGGGCACTCGGCGGCGCGGGGCGGCGCGACCAGGTCCGAGGCGATCGGCGTCAACCCGGCACGGCCGAACTTGTCCGCCTCGTGGCGGTAGCCCATGGCCTGCTTGTGGGGCGGCACCGGATCGGAGCCGGTGGTCTTGGCCAGCCGGTCGACGGCGTCCACCTGGGCGACCGACGGCAGGTTGAGGACGCATTCCCCCTGGCGCACGATGTTGCCGGGGGTGCACGAGCGCGCGCCGAAGCCGAGCAGGCAGCTCCGGCCGAGCCACCAGGCGGAGGAGATCGGCGCCAGGTTCGTGGAGCCGTCGGCGTTCATCGAGCTGACCAGCACGACCGGCGTGCCGAAGTAGAGGATCGCGGGATCGATCGTCGCATGCATGGGGTCTCTCCTTGTCCGGGTTCGTGGATCGGGACGGCGGCGACCGGGCCGCCCCACACCGGGCGACCGGCCATTTTCCGACCGAAGGAGAGAGTAGGGGGAGCCGAGCGGGCGGGCCACCGAAAAACCCGCACCGAATTTCCACGCGGACCAGGGGACCGGCTCAGGGGGCCGAATGAGGAGGCTGGATCAGGGAGCTGGGACCCGGGCGATGCCGGCCAGGAAGGCGCCGGCCGCGCTCCGGAAGGCCTCACCCCACTCGTGCCCGCCGTCGAAGACGCACTCCTCGACCGCGATGCCGGCCCCGTGCAGGCGCTCCTGGTCCGCCGCCATCTTCACCTCGTCGTACCACTCGTCCCGGAGACCGCGGCCGATGAGGACCGGCGGCAGCGCCGCCGCATCGACCTCGGGCGGGACGTCGCCGGCCAGGGCGATCAGGCCGGCGCAGGGCACGGCCGCCGCCGCCCGGTAGGCCATCGCCACCCCCTGGGAGAAGCCGGCGAAGACCAGGGGGCCGGAGGCGCCGGTCTCTCGTCGCACCGCCTCGACCGCCGCCGCGGCGTAGGCGGTGTTGTCGGCGATCGCCAGCTCCCGGTCCAGCCGGGTCATCCAGCCCGCCACCACCCGGCCGGAGCGGGTGTAGAACGGGTGCAGCCCCTGGACGGCGGCCAGGGTCCAGGCCTCCGCGCCGGGGAGTGACGTGAGCGCCGCCAGGTGGTCCTCGGCGGTCTCGCCGTAGCCGTGGAAGCCGACCAGGAGGGGCACCGGGCGGTCGCCGGACGGGGCGGTCGCCGGGCGGACCCAGTAGTGGCCGTGGACGGTGACGGGGAGGGTGCGGTCGAGGCGGCTCATCGGTGCGCGGCGCATCCTACCGCAGCCGCACCGCGCAGAACTTCCCCCCGGCGACGCCGTAGACTCGGGGCAGAAGCCACCCAGCGAACCCTGAAAGGACCCGTCCGATGCCGGTGCGTCGCTCCGCTCCCTGCGCCGTGTTGTTCGCCGCCGCTCTGCTCGGCGCCATCCTCGCACTCGCCCTCCCCACGTCGGCGGCGCCTGCCGGCGCGGCGACCGCCGGAGAGGCATCCACACAGCCCGTCGCCGCATCGCCCGCCGTGGGGCCGGCCCCCGCCGGCTCTCCGGACCCCGGTTCTCCCCCGGCCGGTTCCCCTGACACCGCGCGCCTGGAGCGCTACCGGCGCTTGCTCGACTTCCCGGACCTGGTGCGCGGTGGCACGGTCACACCCCACTGGCTGCCGGACGGCAGCGGCTTCTGGTACCAGGCCGAGGACCGCCGCGGCGAGCCGCTCGTCTACCGGGTCGACCCGGCCACCGGCGCCAAGGAGCGCCTCGCCCAGGCGCCCGCAGAGCCGGACGCCGGTGCCGGACCGCGGGTGATCCGGGAAGCGCTCTTCCCCGGTGTCCCGCCGGTGCGCGAGGTGCCGTCGCCCGACGGCCGAAGCTTCCTGACCGAGCGCGACCACGAGCTCTGGCTCCGCATCCCCGGGCCGGGCGCGGAGGGCGACGGAAAGGAGGCCGGTTCCGCGGCCGACGGGACCCTCCGGCGCCTGACGGACGACGGCACCGCGGACTTCGACTGGAAGGTTGCCCAGGACGACCTCTGGATGCACGCGCTCTGGTCCCCCGATGGCGACCGGGTGCTGGCGATCAAGGAGGACCGCCGCGGCGTCGACCGCGAACCCATGGTCGACTGGCTCCAGCGGACGCCCACGGTCTCCTGGCTGCCCCTGCCCAAGGCAGGCCGCCCCCTCGCCCGGACCGAGCTCTGGGTGATCGACGCGGCGACCGGCGCGCGGGTGCGCCTGGACCTGGGGCCGGACGACGTCTACCAGGCACCGGTGGCCTGGCTCCCCGACCGGGCCAACACCGGAAACGCCGTCGGCGGCGAGTCGGAGATCCTCCTCCTCACCGCCGAGCGGAACTTCTCCGCCGTCCGCCTGGTCGCCGCCGATCCCCGGACCGGCGCCGTCCGCACGGTGATCGAGGAGCGTTCGAGCACGTTCATCAAAAACCTCTGCCTGACCCCCGAGTGGACCGAGCTCGCCACCGTCGTCCCCGCCGCCTCCGCCGGAACCGAGTCCGCCCGGATCGTCTGGCAATCGGAGCGGGACGGCTGGGACCACCTCTACCTCTACGACCTCGAAGGCCGGCTCCTCCGCCGCCTCACCGCCCCGAAGGACGCCGGGCGGCCCTGGCCGGTCCTCCGGGTCGTCGCCGTGGATCCCCCGACCAGTGACGATCGCGAGGACGGCGGCGACGGGATCGACGATCCAGGGGGCTGGGTCTACTTCACCGCCCACGCAGAGCCCGGCCGCCCCTACGACACCCACCTCTACCGGGTGCGGCTCGACGGCACCGATTCCGAGCGGCTGACCGACGGCGCCGGCATGCACGACATCGTCCTCTCGCCGTCCCGGAAGGTCTTCCTCGACACCTGGTCCGGCCTGGACCGGCCGCCCCGCACCGCCCTCCGCCGGGCGGACGGCACCCTGCTGGCGGTGCTGGAGGAGGCGAACGTCTCCGCGCTGGCGCCCCTGGGCCTCCGCCCGCCGGAGCCGTTCACGGTCAAGGCGAACGACGGCACCACCGACCTCCACGGCGTGCTCTACCTGCCGGCGGACTTCGACCCCCACCTCCGCTACCCGGTGGTCGAGGACCTCTACGCCGGCCCGTTCCGCGTCCACCACCAGCGCCGGTTCACCACCGGCAGCCTGCTCCGCGGCACCTACGCCCAGGCGCTCGCCCAGCTCGGGTTCGTCGTCGTCACCCTCGACGGGCCGGGCACCCCCGAGCGCGGCAAGGCGTTCCAAGACGCGGTCTGGCGGCGCTTCGGCCAGATCGAGATCCCGGAGCACGCCGGCGCCATCCGCCGCCTCGCCGCCGAGCGGCCGTGGATGGACCTCTCCCGCGTGGGCGCCTTCGGCGGCTCCTGGGGCGGCTACATGACCGTGCGAGCGCTCCTCAC
>Ga0210074_1000076_pt1 | contig 42926 bp, 43 predicted proteins | sample China_Galinas_Co_FD_184860 | JGI IMG/M metagenome (GOLD analysis project Ga0210074, IMG submission 184860) | Wetland microbial communities from San Francisco Bay, California, USA, that impact long-term carbon sequestration -... | ecosystem: Environmental > Aquatic > Marine > Wetlands ... | reverse complement strand
ATGAGCGGATTCGGGATGACAGAAGCAACCGGCGGAATAACGATGACACCATGGAAACAATACAAACCTAATTCACTAGGCAAGGCTTTACCCGGGATAGAAATCAAACTTGGAGACGATGGAGAAATTCTGGTTAAAGGTCCATACGTAATGCTTGGCTACTATGATATTGATGACAAAGAAACATTTATAGAAGATGGATGGCTGCCGACCGGCGATATAATGAAAATGGATGAAGATGGCTTTATCCAAATCATAGACAGGAAAAAGGAAATCTACAAAAACATAAAAGGTGAAACTGTTGCGCCGCAAAAAATTGAAAATCTGTTCAGAGATTTTGAAAACATAAAACAGGTTTTTCTTGTTGGAGATCATAGGCCATTTAATACAGTACTGATTTTTCCGAATCTTGAAGATAAAGATTCGCCTCTTCACAATATGGATGAAAAACAAAGACAGGAATATTTTTCTTCTCTAATTGTAACCGTAAATAAGTTCCTCGCTCCATTTGAACGAATTTTAGATTTCAGAATTATTGACAGAACATTTGATGATGCACGTGGAGAGTTGACTCCAAAACACACTTACAAACGGAAAGTCATCGAGAATAATTTTAAAGAAGTTATTGAATCGATGTATGTGAGGAATGATACCGGTGTGTATGTTGGAACAACTGAAGTAAGAATACCAAACTGGTTTCTGAGAGAAAAAGGTTGCCTGGGCAGAGATGTTGTTGCCAGTGAAAAAGGGATTGCAATCCCAAAGCTTAATCTTTCATTAAATCTTTTTAGAACTGAAGATAAAAATATTTTCCGCATCGGTAGTTTTTATTATACGGTAAGCACTCCGTTCATTGATTTTCAGCAGCTGTTAATTGACCCGATATTATGGCTTGGTAACAACGAGCTTACTTCATTCACTGGTAATTCAATAGTTCAATGGCGCAGACAGGTGAAGGAATCAAAACAGATCAGGTTTCACTTAATTGCAGAAAATCCGGTCGCTGATGTTGAAGAAATTAATGCATTTAACAAGATTTCTTCTTCTTCGGAATACTCGCTTTACGGAATTCACATTGCTTACCTGATGTTTTTATCGAACGAATCTGACAATTCAATTTCTGCACTCAATTATTTTAACAGGATACTTGATGATCCAAAGAATTTAAATTACAGCATTTTATTCAACATTTTATCGAGACCAGTAATCTCATCTAATATTGAAATTAAGAGAAAACAATTCTCCACAATAATTAAAGGTGCTGATGAAAGAAAATTTGGTGAATTGTTTAATTCGTTTCTTAAAGAGGATAAGGATCTGTTCGATTCTGCGCTAGCACAAAATGTTGCTGTAAGTTCAAAAGGCCAAAAACGATTAGACCACATCGAAACTTATATTTTAAATGAAGTAGAAAATGTAAGTGAGGAATTTAAAGCAGAGCAATCAAACATGGTTCACTTATTTGAGTTGGTAACAGTGTATGGTGTAACACATCCTCAGTTGTTTAGAAGAATACGAAGGTTTTTACTTCATATATCGGCATTAACAGAAGTCGATGAGCTAAAGAAGATAGCAGATTCAAGTAATCAAACACTAATTACTGGCTTCAGGGAATGGCTCGGAGAAAATCAACTGATAGCAGTAGACTACGAAACAAATGAAGAATACCAGTGGGAAGATGTTATTTCATTTGAAGAAGGAATTGATTCCGAGGACAGATTGAGAATTAAAAATGCTATTTCAAAAACAGCAGTGTTGAGAGAAGCTGTGTTCATGCTTTCAAAAGGATTTCAGATAAGGCTTGATGATATTCTGCCTGGCGGAATCTGGATAAGTCTGCTTCAATCGCGAACTGATAAATCAATTTACAGGATCACAGTTCAGACAAGATTCCAGGGAGCTTTCGATTTAACAATACATTTGAACAAAAATCTTCCGCCTGCTAAAGTGAAGGAAGAAATCAAATGGCTGATACTCGGCGGAATGAATAAAAAAGGAGAACGGCTTCTTCCTCATTTCGGAGGTTTCTGGGAAGAATATGAATTGTGGACCGAAGCATTTGTGCCCCGTGATAGTGTTGCACGTTTTCTGGAAAAAGAAAACCGAAAAGCTGATGATGAATCGATCGAACGATTACGAGAACTCTGGCCGCATATTGTCTGGAATTGTTCGTCGGCTTACATGAATTTTTGGGCAGTAACAAATTATCGTACCCAGCTCGCAAACCCTCATCCCGAAAATGTAACTGTACCCACACACGATTACCAGACAGGCACATTACTATATTCAGTATCAAAAAGAAATAGTTCTGAATCACCTAAAGATTTCTTTCTGAATTTTTATAACCTTTTTATAAAAGAGACCCTGGCAAAGTATTCATTCCTAGACAAGAAATCTATCTGGAACTATATCTTCTCCGGTGTAACTGAATGTGAAGGAGAAACAAAATCTCTTGAGATCATCAAAAAATTTATTGACGAAGTCAAATCGGATGACAAAGTAAAAAATAAAAAGGAGATCCTTTTCAGAGCCGAAGATTTTGTAAAAAGTGTTACCAAAGATGGGTTCGTACCAAGAAATTTATTCTTTGCGATTAAAAGATTTCATCGTTGGAGTGCACTAAATCAAAATGCAGATATAAGTGCTCAGTCGCAGATGCTTTATGAATTGTATGAGACTTACCAGCTTTTTGATTTTGAAAATGATTATATAACCACACGTCCTATATTTTTTCTCAGAACAGCTTTTTCAAATTCTTCAGAAACAGTAAAGAATGCTCTTAGTGAAATCATCGCTAAACAGCGAATCGGAGAGGTAACCGCAGATAAATCTCAGCAGCTTTACGCAGAACTTCACACCCTTCCGGACTTAACAGAAGATGAAAAGTTCTTTCTGACAAGATTGAATTATCCATATCTTAAACCGAAAGACACAGCAGAGTTTATTCGTTCCGGAAGTTTTGAAGGTGATACTTCAAACCTGGTCATTCAACTTATGGATGAGGACGGAAATCCATTTTTGATTCGCAGTCCGGTTTCGCCTAAGGAAATATCAAGATTACATTCATTATTTTTAGAATCGAATCTGATCGTCAACTTCAGACCGGAACATAGATTCCTTGTAGCACTATCTGAAAGAGGTTTTATTATTGGTGGATTGTTCTATGAATTGAAAGACGAGCAAACTGCACATATGGAAAAAATCGTTGTCTCTTCTCGTTACAGAAGAACCGGAATCAGTGAAAATCTTATGAATGAGTTTCTGAAAAGATTAAAAACTGAGCATATACGTTACGTTACAACTGGATTCTTCAGACCAGAGTACTTTTACAAGTTTGGGTTCAAGGTTGAGAAGAAATATTCTGGATTAATGAAAGAATTGTAAGTATTTACTCATTAGGCATTTCGGATTCTTCTAAAATGGACTCAATTTATTTACCTTTCTGAATAAGAATTATCATATTTATTAATCGACAACGGAGCACCCTTGAGCAGAGAAATACATCGTTGGTTCAGCCCAAACCTAAATAAAGATATGGACCTGGTCGTTTACGGACATTACGGATTTGCACTTTTAATGTTTCCCACCGCAGCAGCAGATTTTTTAGAATATGAAAGATTTAAATTGATTGACAGCATTGGTTCGTTTCTTGGTGAGGGAAAAATAAAGGCTTTTTCGATTAACAGCATTAATAATGAAAGCTGGCTCAACAATAATATGCATCCGGCTGATAAAGCATTAAGGCAGCAACAATACAACAGGTACGTTGTTGAGGAAGTTGTCCCCTTTATCCACCAACATAGTAAAGGGCTTGTGCCAATTATTACAACGGGTGCTTCACTTGGTGCACTTCATGCAATTAATAATTTTCTAAGGCGACCAGATATCTTTTCTGGCACAATCGCAATGAGCGGTTCTTATGACCTTAAATACTACACTAAAGGTTATTTCGATGAGAATGTACATTTCAATTCTCCGGTTCACTATTTGCCAAATTGGAATGATGAATATATGCTTGAGAAAATGAGAAAAGGAAAGATTATCATCGCATCAGGACAGGGAGATTACGAAGATCCAAATGCATCAAGAAGATTATCAGATATTCTTCATTCTAAGGGTGTTAATCACTGGCTGGATTTATGGGGATATGATGTAAAGCATGAATGGCCAACGTGGCGACAAATGCTACCATACTTTCTGAGTAAATTTAATTGAAGAACCAATCATCTTCCTGTGCTGACAAATGAACTGGAAAACATTTTTTCAAAATCCTAAAAGCAGAACAGAGTTTATACTTACAATCATTGTGCTTGTCCCACTACTTATTTCTTTCTCACAATTTCTTTTATTCGTTGAAGAAAGAAAAGGCGTCGTTCTTAATGATCCCATTATTTCACTTTACAACCCAATTGATCTTACCTGGCTTATCTTTGGTTTAATTTATATTTCTATAATTTTTTTCTTCCTAAGTAATATAAAAGATCCAAACAAGGTTATGATTGCTCTGCAGGCTTATGGTTTGATGGTGGTATTCAGAATAATTGCAATGTATATCACTCCTTTTGAGGCACCCGAAAAACTTTTACTTCTTAACGATCCTTTCGTTCAACTTTTTGGTGAGGGAAATATTTTAACAAAAGATTTATTTTTTTCAGGACATACCGGAACTTTGTTTTTATTATTTCTTCTTGCTGAAAATAAAACACAAAAAGTAATTTTTCTGTCAGCAACCATCCTTGTAGGTTTGGCAGTTTTACTTCAGCATGTTCATTATAGCATAGATGTAATGGTAGCACCTTTTTTTGCTTATGGTTCATACAGTATCATTAAAAAATTTCATTTGAGCGAATCAACATTTAGAAGAAAATAAAAATGGATAAAGAAAAACAGCCTGTAGATGAAATAGTAAAATTTGTTGAGAGAGATTTTCTAATTAATGAGAATTACTCTTTAGTCCCCGCTGCAAAAACAGAATCACTTGATGAGTTCAAAAAATATCTAACCGATAAACTTAAAATTCTGCTTGATGAAAAATTTGATTTATTGGTCAATATTCTTTACCGTATCGATATAAATGAAAAAAAATTAAGTGCATTGTTCTCAGCTGAAAACAGGGAGTTTATACCCGGCGAACTAGCAGAATTAATTGTTGAGCGCCAGCTTCAAAAGATCAGGTTAAGAAAACTTTACAGAGATGGGAAACTCTGAAATTTTTTGCACTCTTTCTATTCTAGGAATACAAAATAATATGGTCAAAATCTGGTTGGTATAATTTTTTCCAACGGACAATATTTTAGAATTATTGCTTATAAGTAAATAAGTAATTAGCTTTATAATAATGCTTGAACTAAATTATTTATATGGTATTTATACCAGATAACAATCCATATTTAACAGTCCGGACTTTTCAATTTCCGTAATAAGGACAATCACCAATTCAGGTCAAGAGGGCACAAAATGTCGCTATTCAATAGTAAAAAACTTAAAGATCTTCAAAGCGAAAATGAAGATGATAAAGAAAACCGGCTTAAGAATTTTGAAGAACTTCTAAAAAGTGCCCGGTTGGAATATTCTCAAATTTCCATAAAAAAAGATCATACCGCCCAAAAATTAGAATCCCTCGAGAAAGAAAAATCAAACCTACTTGGTGATTTAAGCAAAATCTCTTATGAGATAAAACAACTAAGAGAAATGAAACTGTCTGAACAGAACCAAATTATTTCCTTGGGAAAAGCATTTGATGAAACTAGCGCGGAAGGCAGTACAAATTCCGAAATTATTGATAGAGAAATTGACGCGGTTGAAAAAAGAAAAAATGATATAGCCCTGGAGACTTTCAAGCTAAGGAAAGAACTTGAAAAAACCAGTCAAAAAATAAAAGATGGAAATAAAGTAATAAATAATCTCAATGCTGAAATTGAAAAGAAGAAGGAAGAAATAAGTAGTTTAATTGAAAGACAGATGCTGGTTTCAGATGATCAGTACAAAAACTTTAATCTCAGCTACGGTAACAAAAGCATCGATGATATTCATCTGAAGATTGATAAACTTATCAGGCAGGAAAAAGAACTTACCGAGATGGTCAATAGCCGCAAACAGCTACTGACTGAACTTGACAAACGAATTGGTGAGAAAAAGGTTTTGATTAAGAATGAGTCAAAGATTCATAAATCTATAGGTTTGCCCCCTCAATCAGAATCCTTAAAGAATGAGAATATATTAGAACTTGAAATTAAATCGGAAGCGATTGAGGCTCAGATTGCACAGTTAACAAATGAATTCAAAGCTAAAACAGAATTATTCAATGAACTTCAGGAAGATAACAAACAAGTTGCTGACGAATTGCAGAAAAGAAAGATAGAGCTTGTCAGTTTGAATGATTCAATTGAAACTTCAACCGACCGGCTAACCGATCTTGATTATAGCTTAAATATTCTGGATAATGAGTTTGAAAAGATCAGCAAAGAAATTTCTGACAGAATGACCCTAAAGGAAAACCTTGATGCAGAGATTGTAGATAAAACGAATCAGAAGCTTGAACTTGAAGATGTTCTTAAAGAATTAAAAGAAACTACAACCATCCTTGCCCGGTTAAAAAACGATATAGAAAAAGGGAGCGGAGAATCAGCAAAAAGATTTACAGGGGTGCTCCAATATTACAGCACAATGATAAACGATATTTACAAAAAGAAAAAGGATGCCGAAAAAGTCCTAAATAAAAAAGAAAAAGAATTGCATGATAAAGAGCGCTCAATCAAAGAAATAGAAAATGCGCTGGTTATAAGGCATAGTAAGATCAAGTTATTTGAAGATCTGACCCGGGAAATAACCAATCAGCGAAAGATGATCGAAGCCAGGAGTTTAAGCGGAAGTGAATTGAATGAAACAGATATGCTGATCATCAAAAAAGATATAGCTCAGAAAAAACTCCTCGAATATGAAAATGTTTTGACTGAATTAATAAATGCATCTGATAAATTTTCAGGTCATCTCATTGGATCAAAAATTTCCCTTGAAAAAGAAATTTCAGAAAATAAAAAACGATTGAATGAATTTAATCAGAATATCCGGCAATCAACCGGTGAACTATCTGAACTCAAGAACTCAATTACCAAAATAAAAATCGAACACGAAGAGCACCGCGTATCGATAAATAAACTTACATCCATTAAGACCAGACTTGAAGATCACATCGATAAGCATAAACAAGTGATTGAAAAGTACATCAACATTAAAGAAAAAATCAGGCAGGAACAAGAACTGATTAAGAAAAAACGTGAAATTACTTCTTCTGAAAAATCCTCAGTACAAGATAAAGTCGTGGAAAAATCATTCGAGCCTCATAATCCAAAATGGATGAAGTTATAGACAATCTTTTTATCTGATATTCTCTCTTAAATTTTAAGTTTCAATTCATTGCTAATCATTAAAATTCTATGAAAAGAAAAAATATTAGTGCAACTAATTTTTTCATCTTACTTGTGATATTTTCGTCAACAATTTGTGCTCAAAAATTTAATCCTCCTAAGTGGAGTCACAATAAAGCAATTTATGAAGTAAACATCAGGTAATACACAGAAGAAGGGAATATTAAAGCGTTTGAAAAACATTTACCAAAATTAAAAGAGCTTGGCGCAGATATTTTGTGGCTAATGCCAATTCAACCCATTGGTGAAAAGATCAGGAAATGTTCGCTTGGCAGTTATTATTCAGTTCAGGATTATAAAGCGGTCAACCCGGAATTTGGAACACTGGATGAGTTTAAGTCACTAGTTAAACTGATTCACAAAATGGGGATGTATGTAATAATCGACTGGGTTGCGAATCATACAGCATGGGATAATGATTGGATTGTAGAACATCCTGAATACTACACAACTGATTCACTCGGAATTATTGTTTCCCCCGTGCCTGACTGGACCGATGTAGCCGATCTGAATTATGACAATAAAAAACTTTGGAATGAAATGATAGACGCATTGAAATTTTGGGTCGAAGAATGTGATATCGACGGTTATCGTTGCGATGTTGCTGGAATGGTCCCAATAGAATTCTGGATTGAAGCAAGAACAGAACTTCAAAAAATTGAACCGGTTTTTATGCTGGCAGAATGGGACACACCCGAAGTTCATCTTGCATTTGATATGACTTACGATTGGGAAGTTCACAAAATAATGAATCAAATTGCAAAACAAGAGATGACTGCCGTCGATTTGAAGAATCGACAGATGAATGAAGAAACAGAATATTCCGAAAATGATTTTAGAATGCAGTTTACTTCCAATCACGATGAGAATAGCTGGAACGGAACAGTTTTCGAAAGATAAGGTAATAGCATTGAAACATTTGCCGTACTGACCTGCGTTATTCCGGATATGCCGCTAGTCTACAGTGGTCAGGAGGCCGGGAACGACAAACGGCTTTCCTTCTTATGAAAAAGATACTATAAAGTGGAAAGAGTACGAACTTTTTGATATTTATTCCAAACTGATCGAATTGAAAAAAATTAATAAAGCATTATTAAATGGTGATCGTGGGGGAGAGATTATCTTTCTCGAAAGTTCTGACGAGCAAAATATTTTTGCATTTACCCGAAGCTCGGGTAGTGACAAAGTTCTTTGTGTGTTTAATCTTTCAGATCAATCGCAAGGATTTGAACTAATTGGTGAATCTTTGCAGGGTACTTACAAAAATTATTTTACTGGCAAGCTTGAATCATTTGTTTCAAAGTCATCTCTAAACCTTAATCCGTGGGAATATAGAATTTATACGAAATAGATTTTAGTCCATGAATCTCAATTAAGTTAGTATTCAACTGTAGAATTAATTTAATTTAGCTGAATAATTCTTTAGACACAGTCTGAAACCCAAAGATGCTCTATATCACAAATCATAGTATTTAACCTCAAAATAAGTCCATTTTAGCTTATTATTTCTTACCTCACGAATTCTAAAAATCAGGCAAGGATTTTGTCCTCTGTTATTAAGAAAACAGAGGATAAGAAATGAAACCATATTTACTAATATTAGCAGCATTACTTTTTTCATTATCAACAAATACATTGGTGGCTCAACCATCAGTTAGTTTTTACTTTACCACTGCATTTCCTGTAAATGATTATCAATATCTTGACAACGAAGTTGGTTACGGCGGTAATCTCGAATTTTTCTTTCTTTCACCCTCAAAAGAAAAACCTATCGGTATGGGCATAAGCTTCTCCTACCTGGGTCAAGGACTTTACTTTTACGAAGACCCCTGCAATTGCGAAACTTATCTTGGAAATAACCGGGCGAATAATTTTATCAATACAAATCTTATACTTCAGGTTGAACCCACAGGTGGGATAGTTAGACCATATCTTGAAACATTTTTTGGAGGAAGTTACATTTTTTCAAGCACCGAGATTGTAACCTTAAACTACAACACGGTTGATCTTTATGTTGACGACTGGGCATGGACTTATGGAGTCGGAGGAGGTTTAAAATTTCTACTGGGTGCAGTTGATGAAGGCGGTTCGCTATTCCTTGATTTAAAAGGTAGATACCTTATGAGTTCCGATGTTGATATGCTCGACCGCAACTCAATCCGCTACGCTAATGACAGTTTTTATTATACAGTAAATGAAACCCAGTTAAACTTTTTTGCTCTACAGTTTGGAGTTATCTTTTACTTCAGATAAAATAGACCGTTAATAAGTAATATTCCCCTTTTGTCAATTTGATTTCTCAGGTTTGAGTAATTATTTCCTTTTTTGTAACAATCACAATAACAATTCCGTCTTTATTATAAATGATTAGCACGGCAAAGTTTGATTATCTGGTCAAACAGTATAAAGAGAAAATTTATAACTATGCTCTTTTTATGATGAAAAACCAGATGGATGCTGAGGATGTTACACAGGAAGTTTTAATTCGTACCTGGCAAAACATCAACAAGTTTAATTTTTATTCAGCAAAAAGCTGGATGATTAGGACTACTCACAACCTGTGTATTGATTATTTACGGAGGAATAAAAACGTGAACTACAATGAAATCCAAATAGAAGAAGATTATCACGAGGGAATTGCTGATCAGGATTTATCAGGTAACCCGGAAAAATTAGCTGACAAAATTATTACAGATGAGACTATAAAATCAGCGATAGAAAATCTTTCTGAAAAAATCAGAAGTCCGTTTGTATTGTATGAGCTGCAGGGATTCAAATACAAAGAAATCAGTAAAATTCTGGATATACCTTTAAACACAGTTAGAGTAAATATTCTAAGAGCCAGAAGACAACTTCAGAATGAATTAAGAAAACATGCAGAAGAAAGAATCAAATAAATTGAGCCAACGGTTGATCGATAAAATCATCAAAGTTGCATATGGAGATGCGGGACTTTTAGATTGGATTTTTATCCGTTTGAGATCCATCACCAATGAAGAAATAAAATCACTTTTTGAAGATTATAGACACACTGCAAACGTTGTTCATAAATTAAAGCAGGAAGTTGTTCCGGAGCTCATTACTGAAAGAGTAAAAAGTATCACGGGTGGCATCAATAAAAGAGACTCGCTATTATCTAACTTTTCGTACCGAATCGTTTCATTCTTCGCTAATAAAGCTATTCCAGCAACTGTAGTTGGTGTTTTAATTGTATCCATTATATCATTGTTTCTTTTCCAAGAACTGGCACCATCACATAAATATTCCAGAGCGGAAATTGAATTAGCTGAAAAGCAGTTTAGACAATCAATTGCAATTGTAGGCAGAACATTTCAAAAAGCAGAAAAAAGTTTTAGTAAAGAAGTTCTTAAAGATCAAATAAACAAGAACCTTAACAGGGGTTATTATTTAGTAAACAATATTTTAATCGGAGGTTAAAATGAAAACTATTAAATCAACATTTCTATTAATTGCTTTCCTCTTTATCAATCTAGCTGCGCAAAGCACTGATGTAACCAAAGAACCAGGTTATGTTGACTTTGGTGATCTCGTAAAATTTGAATCATCTTCCGGGGTTACCGAAGTAATTCTTGATGAAGACCTTTTATCAGTACTTGCTGAAATATCAACCGATGAAGATCCAAATGTAATGGAAATTCTTACTGGACTTAAACTGGTAAGAGCAAATGTTTTTGAAGTTAATGAGAAAAATAAATCGGAACTGGAAGCAATGGTAAAAAGCATTGACTCAAAACTTATCTCATCCAACTGGAAACGAATCGTAAAAACAAGAAGCGACGATGAAATTGCTAATGTTTATATAAAACAGGATGGAAATAAGCAGATCGTTGGGCTGGTGGTAACATCCATCGGCGATGACGATGAAGCGGCCTTTGTTAATATTGTTGGAACAATCGATCTTGCTACAATTGGAAAGCTTGGTAAAGAGTTCAATATTCCTCACCTTGATGGAGTAAACCACAAGGATATATCAGATGAAAACTAAATATTATTTGTTGCCGATACTTCTTCTGCCTCTATTGCTGAACGGTTGTTTGGGAATAAATGAAGAATTTGAAAATGTAAGGGATGTGGTGCTGCTGAGTTCAGGGAATGATTATAAATCCGAGTTTCAATTCTCAGTTGGCTCGGCTGGAATAACTGTATCCAACTGGGTAATTGACGCTTCATCCGCTGATGACATCACATCAGAAATTCTGGATGATGTGTCATCTGTACAGGTGGGTGTGTATAAGAAACTACGAGGGACAAGCTCACCGGATTTTCAAACACTTCAGGAAATTGAACCTGAAATGCAGGCAAGCGGATGGAGATCTATAGTGAGATCATACACTGATAAAGAGTTAACCGGAATTTATGTTAGGGACGATGGGGAAGAATTGCTAAATAGAATATTCGTAATTAGTCTTGAAGATGATGAATTGATTTTAATTGAAGTCGAAGGTGATTTAAGAGAAGCGATGACAACTATAATAAAAGAAAAAGAAATGAAAATAGATATTTGATTTGATTCGATTTAAAAAAATACCAAATTTGTTCAACAGGTTTACCGATTTAATTTAGGACTGTCCAAAACCACCAAACCGCCCTAAAAGAGATGGGTGATAAACTTTCCAATTACCGCTCATATAATTATTATTTAACTCCTATTAGAAATTCATAAATTCTAAAAAAAAAATTAAAAGTTGTCCATATTTTAAGAGTCTATTCGTCATTAAAATGAAACCACAAATATTCATTCAAAAATCTAAGGAGTTATAATGGAAAAGTATATGTTCATTTTCAAAGGGGGAGATGCTGAAGCTGCAAAATTATCACCAGACGAAATGCAGCAGCACATGCAGAAATGGTATAAATGGGTACAGGATTTAACCGAACAGGAAATATATCTTGGTGGAGAACCGCTTCAGCCCGGGGGTAAAATCGTTACTAAAAATGGAAGCAAAGTTGTAATTACCGACGGTCCGTTCCCGGAAGCTAAAGAACTCGTTGGCGGTTATTTTATTGTAAACGCAAATGATATAAATCATGCAGCAGAAATTGCAAAACAGTGCCCCGGTTTTGAAGTAGGCGGAAGTGTTGAAGTTAGATCGGTAATGAAAATTTAAACTCATAAATTGACTTTTTTGAAACTTTAAATAAGGCAGATGTAAAATTCTGCCTTTATATTTTTATCTTCTACCACTTCAATTTTAATTAACACTCTGAAATACCAATTAATTTAATAATGCGGGACAATCAGGATTATAAAAAAGTAATTGATAATTTATTCCGGAGAGAAGCTGGTAAGATTACTTCGGTTTTAACAAAAATTTTTGGAGTCAAAAACCTGGGGCTTGCAGAAGATGTGGTTCAAGACACTTTGCTTAAAGCTCTTCAGCAATGGCCTTACTCTGGAATTCCTGAAAATCCTGCTGCATGGCTTTACCAATCTTCTAAAAACCGCGCACTAGATATAATTAGGAAATCCAATCTAACCCAAAAGTATTCATCTGAAATCTCTGAGCTCTTCAAATCGGAATGGAAGCTGAACCAATCTGTTGAAGAGTATTTTTCTGAAAATGAAATAAAAGATGGTCAGCTTAGAATGATGTTTACCTGTTGTCATCCTGTATTGCAAGGAGAAGCACAGGTTGCTCTTGCGCTAAAAATTTTATGCGGATTCAGTTTGAAAGAAATTGCAAATGCATTTTTAACAAATGAAGAAACAATCGCTAAAAGGTTAACGAGGGCAAAATTAAAATTTAACTCGGGAACAATTAAATTCGAAATTCCTGCTGGTTGGGAAATTGAACAAAGACTTGCAAATGTTCTGTCTACATTATATCTGCTTTTCAATGAGGGATATAATTCTTCAGGATCAAACAGGATTATCAGGGGTGAACTGATGAATGAAGCCATCTATCTTACCGAATTATTAGTTAATCACCCTCAGACAGATAAACCGGAAGTTCATGCATTACTTTCTTTAATGCTTTTTCATGCAGCAAGAACTCCGTCAAGAATTGATAGTAAGGGTGAACTCAAAGTTCTGAAAGAACAGGATAGAACACTATGGAATAAAACAATGATTCAAAAAGCAATTGAATATCTCAAACTTTCCGCAACTGGAGATAAAGTTTCTGAATATCATCTTGAAGCGGGAATCGCTAACTATTATACAATTGCTGAAAATTATGAAACAACTGATTGGCAAAATATTTTAAACCTTTACAATGTTCTGTATCATAGAAATCCATCATATATAATCGGGTTAAACCGTGCAGTTGTGATTACAAATCTGCAGGGAACTGAAGCAGGATTAAGTGAGATAAACAAACTTCCTGAACAGGAGAAACTTGATAGTTATTATTTATATCATTCCGTGCTTGGTGAACTGTATTTGAGAAACAATCAATCTGAAAAAGCAAGATCAAGTTTCAATAAAGCGTTGATTTTGACTGAATCTGATGCAGAAAGAGATTTGCTGAAACGAAAAATAAGTTTAATTTGAATTAAAATATTTTATAAATGGAGGCAAAGTGGCTGAACATAAAATAAAAGCAAAAGTTCAAATGGGGATTCTTAAACCTGTCAGAGAAGTATTTGAAGCGATCATAGATCCTGAGCAAATGAAACAATACTTTATTTCCGGAAGTACGGGTCGGATGGAAAGCGGAAAAAAACTTACATGGATATGGGCTGATTTTGATGCTGAACAACAAGTGCGAGTGGGTAAAATCGAAAAAGATAAAATCATTTCTTTTGAATGGAGTGGAAGCGGTTCAACATGTATTGTTGTTATCACACTTGAATCAAATGACGAAAATAAAACTCTTGTTAAAATAACAGAATCGGAATGGCCGGCAGATTACAAAGGTGCCAACCAGTGCATGGGTCAGGTGGAAGGCTGGACTCATTTTCTATGCTGCTTGAAAGCTTATCTCGAATACGGAATAAATTTAAGAATTGGCGGAGTCTTAAAATCATAAAAAACTAAGGAGTTAAAAAAATGGCTGTAAAACCAATTCCCGATAACTATCCAAGAGTCTCACCATATCTTATCGTAAAAGATGTTGAGGAGACAATGGAATTCATCAAACACGTTTTTGATGGGGAAGAAAGAGAAAAAATGAAAATGGCTGATGGATCAGTAAACCATGGTGAAATGAGCATTGGTGAATCTGTTATTATGATGGGCAAATCTTCTGATGAACATCAACAGCAAAATACTATGCTTTATATTTACGTAGAAGACACTGACATTGCTTACAAAAAAGCACTTGAAAAAGGTGCTGTTCCTGTTATGGAACCCACTGATCAGCTATATGGAGACCGAAGTGCAGGGGTGAAAGATAAGAACGGAATAAGCTGGTGGATGGCAACTCATATCGAAAATGTTTCTCCCGATGAGATGAAAAGAAGGAATGAAGAAAGAAGTAAAGATAATTAAGTAATCTTCTCTGTTTTAATCCTCACACTGCGAACCTTCAGTCTGCCATTTTCTTACTTTTTCAAAGTGGTCTTTGGAGAAAGCATAACTAGCCCCAAGGAATTGAAGATCCACCCCGGAGACACATTTTATTGTCATCTTTCCTTCCTGGCAAGGCGGAACATTACTTGCAATACCGGGTTCATAAAATGTTACTATACTTGTATTGTAAAGAAAATACGGAACAATTATTTCCCCAAGAACTGCGACTTCAATTCTTGGAAATTCAAGACCGACTCCAACTCCTGTAGTGATCGCTCCGGCACTTACTGTCTCACCTGTAACTTCCATGTTTTGTGAGTTTAGCTTGCTGGTAGCTTCAGCAGAATTATTCGCAAACTTAAAACCCATATCGCTATTATAAGTTATCTTATAGCTTGCCTGGCTGCTTGCGCCCTGCCCTACTTCCGGAAAAATTTTAAGATTACATCCAAGGTTAAATGAAACAGGAATACCGTAAACTCTGGTTGGTATTTTTATTTTCGCAGGTATTTCTAACTGCGCAACTTGTGAGCCAAGCCCTACAGCTGCAAATTTTAATTCGAGTTCTCCGTTTATACCATGGTTTACCATTTCAAAATTGTCAAGGTTAGAATCTGTAAACCTGAAATGACATTCATTTGTAAACTGTGAAATAAATCCTTTCCCTGAAATTGTGCAAACCTTTTGTCCGGCTATTTCTTTCGTAGCGGTAATATCTATTGTAAGTTTGTTATCCTTTGGAACAAGGTCAACACTAAGGTCCCACCCTTTTATTTTTCCTTTATAATTAATTTTGAATTCCGATTTGGTCTGAGCTGCAAAAATTTCATCGCCGCCAATTAATAAAGATGCATTCTGCACTTCCGCCTGACCTGATGACCAATCTATTTTATTCTCCCATTCGATTGTTCCGTTTTTAATCGCTTCATTTAGCGTTACATATTCAGTGTTGACGATTATTTCATCGCCTTCCTCAACAACATTATTGACTCTGCGAACTGAGTTGCCGTAAAAGAAGACAATCTCTCCCGGTCTTAAATCAAGAAGATCATCCGCATCACTTTTGAATTTGTAGACACCTGTTTTTTTATCCGATGAAATAAATGATTCCATGACATCTTCTTCAATAACAACAGTATTGTCAGTATACTCCACTTCGTAATTAGATTTTTCAGGTGCCGGAATTTTATTCGAATCGTATTCGCCATTTCCTTTTTTATCTCCTCTGCAGCTAATTAATAAAATTATTAAAGGAATGAGTGAAAGATATTTTAGAATTGTTTTCCTGATAGATTTCATATATCCTCTTGCTGTTAGATTAAACTGTTAACAAAATAAAGATAAATAATGAATTTTAAGAGTCGCAGATGAATCTCGCCGTCATTTCTGTATGCGAGCGAATAGTGAATCTGATCGGCAGATTCTGCACAAGCCAGATTGACAGGACCTGTCACACTAAAAGTTTAGAATAGTGGATGTCATTCCCTTAGAAACTGGAATACAACGATCGCGAATTCGACTTTGATCTTGATACATGATTATCGATAATAATTTGGCATTACGAAGAGTGACTTGCTAGCCGGTAGGCGGGAGCGAGGGAAATAGAATCCTTACCAGACAGAAATCAAAATAAATAATTATGGAAAAGATAAACCATATAACAGAGTTTCTTTTTACTATAGTGGAGATTTAGTAATCACAAGGCTTGCAGACTCCATTCCGGATTTACCGGGAAATTTTGAACTGTTGTTTGAGCCTATGAGAGATTTTTGATATCAATACGAATTTATCAGTGATTTGTGTGAAGGAAGTGATTTATCCTCATTACCCGGTTGTTGTTATTAGCAAGGATGATATTTTCGTGCCGTGTCATTATAAATGTCTCACACTGAGTATATCGAATTGTGATGTCATCCTTCGACAAGCTCAGGATGACTATTAGGTAATTCAGAAATTTCAAGATTAAGATAGATTAATAAGATAAAAAAAAAGACCGGTGAGTACCGGTCTTTAAAAATAAAACGATATTATAATACATTAATTAGCAGCAAGGCCGGCAGATCCAACCGGAAGACCGCTTACGGTCTGCACAGATGAAAGTTCGCCATGACCATTATCAATTCTGAATACACTTATAGTATGGTCTCCTGCATTAAGGCTATAGAGATATTGTGAGTCATTGCTTACAGCCATATCAATCGGCCCGGCACCAGTAGATGCGGTATTCCCACCATCATTAAACAAAGTGATACTTCCATCCCGCGAAATATTATAACCGGATATGTTATGCGTTCCGGTATTGGATGTGTAAGTGAACTTTCCATTTTTTGTTACGACAACCCAGCAGGGAGCAGTTTGTGTGTTTGTAACAGGTCCGGAGATTAAGCTTACACCAGCAGGGCTAACATTATAAGATGACATTGCACCCGCATTGGCACCGCCTCCGAATGCATCGGATACAATCAGGTGGCCTCTTTTATCAAACTCAAACCCGAACGGAGTATTTCCAGCAGATGCCTGTGTTGTTGGTGCACCTGCAACTCCATCTGAACCAACCGCATAAGTATCAATTGAATTGGTACCTTTCTCGGATACAACAAGGACATTTCCCTGGGGATTAAATTCTACTTGAGCAGGACCAACTCCGGCTCCGCTTAAAAGTTGCGTTGAACCGGGAATTGGTGTAAGCTGTCCGCTTCCGGAAATTCTAAATCCTGAAATGTTTCCATCTCCACCGGCATTTAAAACATAAAGCAGATTGTTATGCACAGTTAAGCTTATTGGCATTGTTCCACCCGAGGCAGTTTTATCTGCTAAAGTCAATCCGTTCGGGTCCACTGTCATGACTGAAACTTCATCGCTTCCGGCATTAACTGCAAATAGGAATCCGTTTGATAAAACAACAGCGCCCTGTGAACCTAGCCCGGATCCGGTACCGGTTCCGCCTGTGGAAAACGATCCTGACTGGGACAAATTGCCGCTTGCACTTCTAGTATACATAATTACTTCGTTACCAGCTGGCGAGTTGGAAAGTGTGTAAATTGCAAAAACATTACTCCCCTTTTTGCTAAAGATTTGTGAGTTGTCTGGTCCTGTAATAGGAATTTGATCATCCTGACATCCTGCTAAAACAATTAATATGAGCAGGAAAAAAGAGATGGATAAAAGTTTTTTAAACATAGCAAAACTCCTTCTTTTGTTAAAAAATTATTTCGGAGTTCAACTTAATCGTAGATTGTAACGATAATGTCACAAGAGTATTGTTTTTTTGTTTTGTTCTTAGAGGACACTAAGAAATATACATTGTCGGAGACGCAAGTGTATTAGATGAATGCTTTGTATTTCCCCTGCCTATCTAAAGAACACACAATAGATTCTTCGGCAAGTTCCTAATCTTTTTCTCCTGTAAACAATGGTTCTATTAAAACCAGTAAAATCAATGTTCCTGTTAAAACAAATTTACAGTTTGCAACTACGGTTATATTAGTATACCTTGAGTTTGTCCTGCAGAAGAAAATTAAGATAACCGTGAGCCTCTTAAAAATCCTCATCAACTAATCCTAACTTTTTATACAGTGTCTTTCAAACCGGTACAGATTAATTCATTATTTGCAGCCGGGTTATCATCATCAAATTTACAAGGAGAACAAAATGAATATTTATGTAGGCAACTTAGCCCCAAACGTAGAGGAAGCAGACCTGAACAATCTCTTTTCACAGCAAGGGAAAGTGCGCAGTGTTAAAATTATCCAGGATATGTTCACCAAAATATCAAAGGGATTCGGTTTTGTTGAAATGCTCGTAAAAGAAGAAGCTCAGAAAGCACTTGATGTGCTGAACTCTTTTGAGCTTAAAGGACAAAAAATCGTTGTTAACGAAGCAAGACCAAAGAAACAAAGAATGGACTACGAAAAAGGATATTAATTCTTAACTCCCTTATTCTCCCGTCACGGCTGATGCCGTGACGGCTCGGGGAAATAAAAGCAATTCAAAAAATCATTTTTAACTCCCTTCCCGCATTGGAACTAACAATTGATAAAAAACGTTTGTAATTTAACTCTAACCTAAACCATCAAAGGCAATCTATGAAAAAAGTGATTTTATTCAGTGTGGTTTTCTTCTCTTTACTTAGCACCTATAATTCTTCAGCACAAACAAAAATCTCTTCTGCGGATTTCAAACAAGCTATCGGCAGCTGGTCAGGCACATTAACGTATCTTGATTACCAAGACGGTACACCATTTTCAATGCCTGTTGAGTTAAGAATTGTTCAAATTGAGGAAACAAACAAATGTACTTTTTACTTTTCATTCCCTGATGAGCCGCAAGCTAATTCAGAAGAGACATTTTCAATATCAGCCGGCGGCACTATGTTAAATGGTGAACCGGTAAAATCTAAACGCCTGCTTGAAGATGGAAGTCTTGAGATAGTTACTGAATCAATGGGTACTGATGATGACCAGCCCGCTACTATCCGTCAAACTTACATAATTGGAGAAGATGTTTTTGTAACCAGAAAAGATGTTCAGTTTGCGGGTCAGGAGGAATGGCTTAATAGAAATGAATTTAATTTTAAAAAGGATTTGCAAGAAAAATAATCAGGAGATTCATCGACTCACTCAGGATGCCAGTGTTGAGCGAATTATTTTTCCAAACAATACGCCGTGGATTCTTTAGCAAGCTGTTCATCTTTTTCACGGTAGTCAAAACCTGATTCGAAAAGAGACCTTAAATTTGTCAGATAGTAACTCCAGCCAACCATACAACTCAAATTGTAAGTTACTCTGCCGTATTCGTTATCGGCAATATTGCTTTGATTAAGTTTAATTTCAGTCGTTCCTTCTTTTTTAGAAAATGAAATCTCAACAATAACATCCTTATCAGATCCGGGCTCTTGTTTACCGAAAGTAAATTTAAATGTTGAGTTTGGTATCACCTCCAACACCGTTCCTTTTATCACAAGTCCTGAGTAAAAATACCAGGTATATTTATCATTTGATTTTACAACTTCGCTCTTTCCCCTTTTATTCCCTTCCTCTGATTCGTACTCAGCATTTTTTAAATACCATTCTGTAATTCCGTTTTGAGTAGCCCATTTTTGGAAAACATCTTTGATTGGCGCTTTAATAAATTCCTTTTGTTTGAACCGTGTCCACACATATTCTTCAAGAGGATATGCACTCGGCGCGTCAACGTGCATTCGCTCAACTCCTTTTGCCCTGAGGTCGTGTCCGTAGTAGATAATTGATTTCATATTGTTCATATGAAAAATCCACCCCATATTACAACTGATGTGATAGTAAACCCGACCAAATTTGCTATCGGACATATTGTCTTGAAGAACATCAAACCAAACTTTTCCATTTTTCTCGTGGAATGTTACGGTTACGATTACATCTTCTTCTGAGTCCAGATTATTTTTTCCAAACGTAAATTTGAATAAAGAATCTTCAACAACTTCGAGCACTTTACCTTCTACATTAGACCCTCTGTGAAATATCCATTTATAATTATCTCCTGCCTTCACTACTTCATTCGGTTTTCGTAATGTTCCATCATTTGCTTTATAAGTAGCAAATTCTATAAACCACTCTATTATTCCCCGAGGCGTAGCCCATTTCCTGAATAGTTCTCTTTTAGAAGAATTGTTTATATAAATTCTACGTTTAAAGTATGTCCAGTCGTAATTTTTCTCGGTCATACAATCAATTAATTAGCTATACTTATTTAAAAACCGCTTATCAAAAATAAAGTAAATGTTTTGATTATTTTAGAATAATCATTTTCTTTATCTCAGTAAACTGATTCGCGTCCAATTTGTAAAAATAAATACCGCTGGTTAAACCGGTGCCGTCAAACTGAACAGAATATTTCCCGCTTTGCTTAAACTCATTAACGAGTGTTTTTATTTCCTGTCCAATTATGTTGAAAACTTTAATTGTAATAAAAGACGGTTCTGAAACCTGGTAGTTGATGCTGGTTGCCGGGTTAAATGGGTTAGGATAGTTTTGGAACAAATAAAATCCTTCGGGAGCTTTCTCATCATAATCAATCGATAAAACAACCTGCGGAAGGTCACTGCGGTTCGGTCCACCGAAAACTCCCATATCGTTTCTCAATGTACCTTGCGACGGCCACAGAGCATTGCCGGGATTTAACGGATTCTCAATGTCATTAAATACTACGCTGTCCTTTCCTGCATCAATACAAGGAGATGAACTGCTTAAATAGTAATCTGTTCCGCTGAAATCAGGATCAAGGTCTATATTACCTTCACCCGTATAACCATCTTCAACATCATTGTAAATTATTTCAGCAGAAGCTCCCTGAACTCTTATCTGTGGATTTGCAGGAGCAGTATTTCCCCAGATTATATTATTACGAACGAAAACCGAATTGGTAGACCAGAGAAAAATTCCACCACCGGACAACACTGATGAGTTGTGAATAATAGTATTGTTTTCAACAATTTTCATTTTACCATCAAAGCGGTTTGCAAGTATCCATATTCCGCTTCCTGCATAATCTTCGCCACCAAAATTTTCTGCGATAACATTGTTTCTAATAACTCCTCCGGTGTAATTAAAAACAATTCCAGCACCGTATCGTCCCCTGTTATGGATAATAATATTATTTTCGATAAGAGGATTCCCATCTCCGCATCTTATTGCACCGCCGCCTGCACTTGCTAAACCTGTTTTATTATACGCCTCGTTGTCTTTAATGATGTTAAATCGGATTCTCGGTGCCCAATACTGAATTAAAATTCCACCTCCCTCCCTATATTTTCCTGCACCATGTTCATCTGTCCAGGCAGTACCGGTTCCTCCTGTAAGCGTGAACCCGATCAATGCGGCAGAAGAATCATCAGAAAAACTCTGATCAGACTTATACATTAATACACAACTTGCAGTATCAGGATTGGCAGGATTGCTTCCATCAATTACTGTTGATGTGATATCGTCAAAACTTTTTGTGTAAATAAAATAGCTTGTTAGAACTATTCCTTTTCCTCTAAAGTCTATGTTCTCCAGGTATGTTCCCTCTGCAACAAGTATCGTATCTCCGTCCTGTGCGGCATTAATAGCGGATTGTATTTCAGTATAATCCTCCGGGACTTTTATAGTGTTGGCTTGAATTGCTATTGCAAATAATAAAACCGTGAACAGTATAAAAAACTTTTTCATTTTGACTCCTGTATTTTTTCGCAAAAATAGCAATGGAAATTGTAGATTTCGTTCTTAAACAGGAATCCGAACTACATTTATTGACCAACGGAAAAAAATCTATTTAAGATGGAGAATTTTGAAGTTTGTTTTTTAGAAGATTTCTAAAATCAGCATCTTTTTTTAGACGCTAATTTGGTTCATTCTACGGTACTCAGAAGGGGTAACACCAGTAATTTTCTTAAATAAAGTATTGAACACTGACTTGCTGTTAAATCCGCAATCGAGCTGTACAGATATAATTTTATCAGTTTCATGATGCGGATCAATAAGAAGCCTCTTTGCTTCATTTATCCTATACCTGTTTACATAGTCATAAAAATTTTGCTCCTTCATCTCATTTATAACCTGCGACAGATATCTTGGCGCAACATTCAAATGACGGGCTGTTTCACCCAAGTTTAATGATGAATTAAGATACAACTTTTCATCTGCCATTATATTTTCTAATCGAGCAAGGATATTTGTTTTTTCCTGTTCCGTTAAAGGTGATTTTTCATATTTATGCTTTTCGCTTCCACTTTCTCCGTCAACTGCGACTTGGGGAAGTTTAAGATTTTTCAGAATCAATAGGTTAGCAAAAATAAAATTTATCAGTAGTGATACAAATTCAAGCAACTGCATTGATGTGGCAGTGCTGATTCGAAGAAGGTACGTTGTCCAGTTAATAATGTCTACAATCCACATTACGCAAAAAGCTGTTACAACCAGTTTAAGCCATTCAAAATTTATCTTCTCTATTGAAGAAAAATATGATTTGAGTTTATTGTTTTTCTTTCTGGCAAGCTGAAAAGCAACCAAAAGGTAAGTGAGAGTTATCGCTTGCATAAATATAAAATAAATGCTAAAACTTGTCGTATCGAAAATACCTGTATGTAATAATTCAAGTTTAACTTCATAAGACTGAAACTGGAACAATACTAATGTCATGCAGAAAACAAAAACAAACGGAAGAAAGTGCAGAATATCTTTCATAGAGAAATGAAAATCTTTTGAAGTTACTGCCTTCGTGTATAAATAAAGGAGTGGGCCGAAAAGGAAACCAAATGTATTACCGATAAAAAAAAGGTTGACCGTGTATGGTATTAATAGATTGGTATATCGGAAAGCAAGAAAATCAAGGATGTAGAATCCGTTTGCTAGCAAAAAAAATGCTAATGCAATTTTATCAGAGCCACGATCTTTTTTTGCACTTAGTAGGAATAGTGCAAAAAGCAAAAGCTGGGCTACAGTTATTATAGCAATTATGTCAGTAATTGTATTGATAAAAATGAGCAGATTTTAATAAGATTATTTCATTTAATATACCACCCCATAAATTAATTAACAAAACTGAATAAAATTACATTAATAACTCCCGACTCGAATCAATAATAGTAAATTTACTAATCATCAGATATTAGTAAACCATAATTTTAATGATTCCCTTTTAAAGGGATACTGGTTCATTGAGTTGCAAAATGCCAAAAAATTTTATTGGTCCTTTTTTCATTTTCACTACCTTTAAAAAATGGTTCGGATTTATGTCTCGTGCCGATTATGTAAAACTTTTCTTCTAAAATTAGTGTGTGAATTAATTATTCACTAACAATTTGATGATTATTGAAAATGGGTGAGGTATAGAGCTGAATTTCACGGTCGTGAGTCTGTTATTCTTCGACACCGCTCAAGGTGACAGTACGCAGTGTAGTCATCCACTTGTAAACGGGGATCTAACGAAGCCGAATTAGACTTCGATATTGACATCAGAAAATCAATAATAGCCTGTCGTAGCAAGAGTGAATTGTTTGCCGGTAGTTAGGAACAGCTAATCAATTTCGAAGATGTAACTTGAGATTGCTTCGCTCCGCTCGCAATGACATTCTTCTCATCCGCTCGGGGTGACACGATGCACTTATTGATTCAAAAACTCTCTTATTAAATCAAAAAGTTTGGATGGTTCTTCAACCTGCGGGTTGTGCCCGCTTTCCTCAAACATAACAAACTCAGCCTGCGGGCAGTACAGTTTATATTCAACCATCATCCGCGGAACTGCGACACGGTCGTAACGACCACCGTAAATAAGTATTGGTATATCGAGATCCATTAACAGCGTCCTGTAATCAAAGGTGCCGATATCGCTGGTAAGTTCAAAGTCACCATCCCTGCCAACCATCTGGTAATAAAGCTTCCTATTCTTTTTATATGGATATGGTTTTCTTCCGCTGGGTTTAAAGTTCTCAGGATTATAAGCATACAAAAATCCGTAAGGCACACGGTCATAAATTTCATAGTGTATCTTATCACTTGAGACCGCACCCTGCTCTCTTACTTCCATCAACTCTTCCCAGACTTCGGGGTAGTTTGTTTTTATTTCGTGATTTGAATTATCGCAGTTCTCTTGCCACATTAAATAACTGTGAAAAGAATTCGCAATTATCAGGTGAGAAACATTTTCTGGATATTTAATTGCGTAACCCTGTGCAACCACTCCACCGTATGAGTGACCAAGAATATTAATTTTATCAAAGCCCATTGCTATGCGTAAACCTTCGAGGTCTTCGATGTCCCTTTCAAGAGTATACTCTGTTACAACTTTTGCCGTGTCAGATTTCCCTCTTCCAAATGCATCATAGTAAACCAATGTGTTTGTAGTTGATAGCGAGTCGAACCTTCTCAAGCCGTAATGTGTCCCGCCGGGACCACCTGCAATAAAAAATAAAGGTTCGCCTTCACCAAAACTAACAGTCCAAAGTTTTGCTCCATTTACCTTATAATATTTTCCGTCCGTTTCGCTGTCAGGGAATTGTGCAAAATTGGTTGAAGTTATAATTAGTAAGAAGAGAATTATGATTCGGGATTTCATAGTTTACCTTCCATTGTTTCTGCATAAACAAAAATTTTGTTTAGTAAGATAATGTTTTTTGAAAACTTTTGTGGATTCTTGCTCAAGCCTGGAAAGCCAGTGACTGTAATATTTGCATGTTGTCATTCCCGGGACTTCGTCCACCAAAGGAGTATTTTTCGGAGGACTCGGGAATTTGAACATTAGATTCCGGACTTCGCCGGAATGACGGATACCGCCGGGGATCAATCGAATTAGCTTAGGATGCGGTAAAATGTCTTTCTCCCTTCACACAAACAACTATCAACCATCAATCACGTTAATTTGTAGTCTGGATAATTAAGCGTAACTTAGCATAGTTGATTTTTAAAATAGGCCTTCGTTCACGCATATCTGATCGCTCCTTTTTACAAATCGTAATTTATTAACCCGCGGTAAAAACATTTCTGTTCTGATAAGTCCGTGAAATAGTTTTTTACGGCAAATTAAAACAGAAAGTTATATGACATTCGAAAAGCTGAATCTCATTCAGCCGTTACAGACGGCTATATCAAATGAAGGGTATACAATACCCACACCAATCCAGGCACAGGCAATTCCTGTAATTCTTGAGAGAAAGGATCTTGTTGGCTGCGCACAAACCGGAACCGGGAAAACTGCAGCATTCGCTGTTCCTATTCTCCAAATCCTTAGTGCAGAAAAAAAATCACACGGTTCCAAAAGAAAAATTAAATCGTTAATACTTACGCCAACAAGAGAGCTTGCACTTCAGATCAGTGAAAGCTTTAATGCTTACGGAAGACATACCGGTTTAAAAAATGCAGTTGTGTTCGGCGGAGTTTCGCAAAGAGCACAAACATTAAAGTTACGACATGGCGTGGATATTCTTATTGCTACTCCCGGAAGATTGCTTGACTTAATAAACCAGGGATACATAAATCTTAAGTCCATAAATATATTTGTATTGGATGAAGCTGACCGTATGCTGGATATGGGTTTTATTAATGATGTTAAAAAAATTATAGAAAAAATTCCTACTCAAAGACAAACGCTTTTATTCTCAGCAACTATGCCTTCAGAAATTACAAAGCTGGCAAATTCAATTTTAAAAAACCCTATAAAGATTGAAGTTTCACCGGAATTGAAAACCGTTGAAGCTGTTAAGCAGGCAGTCTACTTTGTTACAAAGTCAGATAAAAAGAAACTTCTTCTTCATATTTTGAAAAATGAAAACATTGAATCGGCATTGGTATTTACAAGAACAAAGCGCGGCGCCGACCTTGTTACAAAAATTTTAAACGAGGCTAAAATTCATTCTGATTCTATTCACGGTAATAAATCTCAACAGGCTAGACAGCGTGCACTAAATAATTTTAAATTAAACAAAACGAGAGTTCTTGTTGCAACAGATATTGCAGCGCGAGGAATCGATATTGAAAAATTATCACACGTATTTAATTACGACATACCTGAATTTGCCGAAGCTTATATTCATCGCATCGGTCGAACCGCAAGAGCTGGTTTGGGTATTGCAGCGCGAGGAATCGATATTGAAAAATTATCACACGTATTTAATTACGACATACCTGAATTTGCCGAAGCTTATATTCATCGCATCGGTCGAACCGCAAGAGCTGGTTTGGGTGGAACGGCACTTTCTTTCTGCGATCCCCAGGAATTAAGTTATCTTTCTTCCATAAACAAAATGATAAAACAGCCTATTTCTGTAATAGATGATCATCCATTCAAAATGATTGATATTAAAACTGGGGAGAATCCAGGTGTTCAAAATAAGTTTAAAGGGAAATCCGGTTCCTTCAGATTTGGCGGAGGTGGAAGAAACCGTACTGGAAAAAGTTTCCGCAGGTTCAAAGCAAAAAGTTAATCTTCCTGGTTATTAGAACTATCACTCCTGTAAGTCCCGATTAATCGGGACGATTCAGGAATCTGCCCGAAAGATTCCGGACCAGTCTGTGTGTGTAATCGCCAATATAACAACTTCCAAGGCCATCAATATTCTGTTTTGATAACAGCACGAAATATTCAAATAAAAATTTTATCACTTTCCATAATTTGCCATGGAGATCTTTTTAATCCTCTTCCAATAAAGATTGTAAGATTATTTTCATAAGGCATGGCGTATTTTGATTTGTGTACACCTGCAGCTTCCACTTCTTCAAGTGAATTTAGATGATCTTCAATATTGCCGCCAATGATTATAATATTAGTCACCTGATTATTTAACGGTTGCCCGACAGATTCCAGTGACCAATACCAATAACTGTTGTGCGGACAGATTACTTTAGGCAAAGAGTATTTTTTACTGTAGTATTCAATTGCTCCTGCCTTGCCGTAGTTACTGCAATAAACAACTGTAGTTTCTCTCTCCTTTTCTGGTAGTGACAGATATACTTCTGAAACTTTCTTTGCCATCGCTTCCCACCCAAACATATCGCAATAGAACTGCGGCATCTCTGATTCAACTCCCTCGTTAACGGGCGGTTTAAGTCCCACAAAATCCTGATATTCTAAAAAGCTTTCTGGAGATAATAACGGACGTGCAAATGGTGAGAGAAAAATTCCAAGTACGACAACCGGTACCGCTATTGCGAATTTTAATCTTTTAAATTTTGCATTCCATTTCATTATCATCACAGCACCTCCAGCAAACAGGACTTGAGTTGCAGGAGCAATGTATTCGGCTTTACTATGCCAATTAATAAGGAGAATAGCAAAAGTAACCAACCAAACATATCCAAGTGGTCGGAAAATGCGAGCCTTTTTGTTGAAGAAGTAAAACACTAATCCTGGAACCCAGATCAAAATTGAAACCGGATTGAAAATTAAAATCAAATCCAGAATCATTGATATTGGTGTTAAACCTCCATACTTATTTTGAGCTGCATTTCTCATAAATTCCAGATGAGCAAAGTCGTGAGTTAAATTCCAGATGATATAGGGTGAGAAAATCAAAAGTGCTATACCTCCAGCAATGTAAGGATATTTTGTTTTGAGATCCTCCCTTAGGGGGGTGAACAATGTGCCAATAAATACTCCAGCGCCCAGCCAGAGCATACTTGTTTTGTTTAAAAGTCCCAATCCAATAACTACTCCGAGCACATACCATAAATTATGATTAGATGATTCCATTATCTGAAGAAAAATATAAGCAGCTAAAATCCAGAAGAAAAAATCAAACACATTCATTGAATAAATAGTTGTCATTCCGAGAAAAATTGGGGAGAGCATAAAAGTAAGCATCGAAATAATTACGGCACTCCTTCCACCACCAAGTCGCATTGTAAAAAGTCCAAGTATAAATATAGTGATCGAACTTAGGAATGCAGGAAGTAATCTAATAACAAAAAGCGAATCTCCAAGAAAATATTTCCACGCTGCAAGAATCCAGATTGATAACGGTGGCTGATCAACATAACCGAAGGCTGGTCTGTTTGCACAGGCAATGTAGTAAAGCTCATCACGGAAAATCCCGTATGAAGTAAAGTATTGTGTAAAAATATATATGAGAAGATTCAGAATGGAAATTAATAAAATAATATTAACAATCTTCTCGTACTTATTCGCGGTTGTGTTCTCAACGGTTGGTTTTCTCATATGTAAACTCTCCTTAAAAGTTTATATCACCCTAATAGAACGAGTTTAATTTAATAATCTTCTGATAAAAATTAATAGGAACTGTTAAAATTGCTCTAATTCACTTATTTGAAGTTAGCGGAATGATGTTTTAGGAAGTATCAAAACGAGAACGAGAAGATTTAAATGGTTATGCCTTTGTTAAGAAGGTTAATGATATACCTAACCTGATCTATCATGATTTTTAAATACTTATTAGCTTCATCAAGCGCGCCTCTTCTGTTTACAAGTATGTTTTCAAATTCTGTATCAGAAAATAGTTTTGTATAGTCTGTTTTATCTTTTCTCCCAGGATCATGATGCTTAGCAAAGTCAACCCTAGCAACATGCTTATTAAGATAGGGAATGTTCAAAAGATGATATTGCCAGAACATAACATCTTCAAGCTGACGATTGCGGATAATCATATCGTCCCATGAGGATATTGCAATCCTTAATTCATTATCCCTTAAAATTTGAAGACTTCCGGTCGAAATAATTTCTTTATAAGTTCCGCTGGCAGGAACAAACCTGTTAAAACCAAAGAGATTTCCAGAGAGTAGTTTCTTCGCCGAATCCAATTCTAAACCTGATGAATTTTTACCGATTACTTTCAGTAATCCTGTAACTAAAGAATCGCTTTCGAGATTTTCTTTATAGATTTCATTCAGACTTGCAAGTGATTGCTCAAAATCTGTCTTTAGTGATTTAAGATAAAACTGTTCCCGATTTTTACTAGTATTATCCTCTCTCCAGCTATTCAGAGAAAGTGCAATTAGTATACCGGTGACTACTATAAGCAGTTCCGAAAAAAAGTATTTATAATTAATCCCTTACAGTAGTTCTTTAAGTTTTTTCATCATTGCATAAACTTAATTACTGCCGATTTATTTAACAATAATATTTTTTTAAGATAATTTTAAAAAATACTCAAGTGATGCATTGTAACATCAAGAAGCAACTGTGTTAAAACGGTTAATCTTTATAACGTAGTAGATTTGAAGAAATTAAAAAGATTAAGCTTTGGAAGATAATAGATATATCAGATATTGTATTCTGAATACAACAAAGCCAGATGATTGAAGTGGTTAAGAATGAATAGAGTCAGTATTTTAGAAGAGTGTCATAGTTTTTCTATGACACCTGTTTATCTAATTTTTATTTGATTAACCCTTGTCGATTTTTTTCTTCCTGCTTTGCCCTTTTAGCCGCTTTCTTTTCTGCTTTCGACATCTGGGGTTTTTTCTTCTCAGATTTTTTGGTGATATGCTCTTTGCTCATTTTACTTTCTCCTTTGATTGAGGTTTTTAATTAAATAATCAAATCGTTCTATTGTCAGTGCGTTATCATAAGAAGAATGATCATAAATTCCAATACTCCCAAAAGATGAAAAGGAACTACATCTTATTAGAAAGAATGATTCGCATAATATTAACTTATATGTAAATCAATCACAACTCCTCGGGAAATATTGACTCGGTCGATAATTCTTTTGTTTTAGTGTTCCTTCGATCATTTTGACGACCCCGGAGACTTTTTATCATACTTGTTAATTTGTCGATGGCGCCGTCGAGAGCCTGGTTCAAGGTATCAGCATGGTCTGTAACAACGATGGGTTGACGTCCTTCTAAATGCGCTTCTATCATACAGCGTTTGTCGTTCTTTCCTTTTTTATCGCCGTCTTCATCTTTCAGATGGACTTCAACCTTGGTGATGTGATGGCTCATTCTAATTAATGAGTTCTTGATTATGTTGCTGAATTTAGTAATTAGAGCTTCATTACCCTGAATATTATGGCCGGTATTGATTTGGATATTCATTTTTTTCCTTTTACTAGTTCTTTTTAAAGTTTCGATATTTACTCATTACAATTTCTCATTTATTTGCACAATAGGCATCTTAATCGTGCATTTCTTTTCTTTAATTTTTAAGAATAACTTTCAGAGCTTTTTCTTTTGTAGCATTTATTTACAATCACACGGGCACAGCAAGCAATTGGGTATATACGCTGATAGATTTTATTTTATAGACTCATTATTTACAGGTATAACCGCCATCAATAACTAATTCACTTCCAGTAACAAATTTTGATTCGTCAGATACAAGGTACAGTATACCATAAGCAATATCTATTGATTCACCAACATGTCCAATCGGATGAAGGCTATCAAGATGTTTTCTGAATCCAGGATTTTTTTTACCTAATTCTTCAACTAAGGGTGTCCAAATAAAACCTGGATGTACAGAGTTCACTCTTATATTATCCTTTGCATAAATTAACGCATCATTTTTAGACATTAATCGAACTGCACCTTTTGAAGCATGATAAGGAGGTATATCTCCAGCTCCGACTAACCCATAAATTGAAGAAAGGTTTACTATGCTTCCGTTACCTGACTTTTGCATGTGAGGAATAGCGTGTTTAGTGCAGAAGAAAACTCCTTTTACGTTCACATTCATAACAGTATCCCATTCTTTTTCAGTTATCTCGTGAGTTGGCTTGTCGACACCTGCAATTCCTGCATTATTTACAGTCGCGTTAAGTTTTCCAAATTCTTTGACAACTTCGGCATAAACTTTTTCAACCTCTTTTTCGTCTGTTACATCCAGATGCCAGAATTTTGCTACTCCACCTGACTGATTAATTTCTTTAATTAAGTCTTGACCTTCTTTGACAAGAACATCAGTTACGGCAACTTTCGCACCTTCTTTTGCTAATAAAAGACATGTTTCGCGTCCAATTCCTAAGGCGCCACCTGTTACGATGACAACTTTATTTTCTGTTCTTTTCATGATTTTTTCTTTTCCTAATTTAAAATGCATAGTGTTTTTTTATTTAACTTCAAATACTTTTTATGTTTTTATAAATTCTATACTCGATGGTATGTGATTAAAGCTTTATTAATATCACCTTTCATAATATGAAGATCAGATCCACATATAGTTGTTTTTGTTATTTTAATAATTGCATCGGTCGAATCCTTAATTACTGGTTTCGGTTTTTCTTCCCACGCACTTTTACTGGGTCCATGATATACTAAAGCATTCATAACGATTACTCCTTTCTTTACGAGTTATGCTCATTAAGCCACCTCAACATTTCCTTAATACTGCTAGTAGCTAAAGCAATGCAGGTATCTGCAGCACCATAATAAATATTAATAGTATCACCATCCGGACCGATAGTATATCCGCAGGGAAATACTACATTTCCGACATCACCATGCTGCTCGTAATCTTCAACCGGTGCGAATATCCACTCACTCCCTCGTTTAAGACAAATTTCAGGTTGTTTCAAATGGAACAATGCAAGACCTAATCTGTAAATGCATCCGCTGCAGGATTGTTTTACACCGTGATATATTACCAGCCAGCCATCCGGTGTTTCAATTGGCGGAGGTGAAAGACCGATTTTATTTGCGTCCCACCATGCACCTTTACGTGCTTGCATCATCAATTTATGACTTCCCCAATGTTTTAAATCTGATGAATATGAAATCCACATATGAGCTCTCGGTGCGCTAACCGGGCGATGAATTAAAGCCCAATGACCATCTATTCTGTAAGGTAGTAATGCAGCATCTTTATCTTCAGGCGGCATAATAACACCATAACGCTCAAAATTTTTAAAATCTTCAGTGAATGTTAAAGCAACACCAGGACCATCGTGCGTGAATGCAGTATAAACTATAACATATTTCTTTAACTCAGGTACAAAAGTGATACGCGGATCTTCTATACCCCATAATTCTTCCGGAAAATTATTCGGATCAGATATTAAAGTCGGCTCTGGATCTATCTTCCAGCCATCAATACCATTTGCAGAACGTGCAGCGCAAAGATGAGAAAGTCCTCGCCGATCTTCCACACGACATAGAAGTAATGTCGTTCCATCGGGCATCAGAGCAGCCCCTGCATTGAATACACTGTTGATAGGATATGGCCAATTTTCTGCGCTTAGAATAGGATTCTTTTTATAACGATGGAATAGCTCTGGATGTTGATTTTTCATTTTGCTACTTGTGCCTCCAATGATACATGTGTCTGTTCAGATAAACGGAGTTCCAACAATGATTGTAGAAAAGCTAATGTTGATTCCGCACCTTGGTTATTATTTGGACGATCAGGATGTAGACCATCCCTACAGCCGCCGGTAGTTGGATCATAAATGGGAAGATTTAAATCGTTACGTCCAAGGAACCACTCAAATGCACGGCGGGCTTCTTTATGCCAGCGTTTATCCGCTGTAATCCGGTATGCTTCGAGACAAGCCGATACCATCGCTTGTGCCTCAACAGGTTGTTGATCAAAACGAGCTCTCTCTCCACCCTTCTGATAAAATCCGTTTGATCCAATCGGTACAAAATGACCAGCTGTTGAGCGTTGCAAATCAGCAAGCCAATTTAATGACTCCAATCCGGCGTCAATCATTTCTTTGTTAGGAATTGATTTGCCGCATGTAAGTAAAGCATGAGGTAGTGCAGCATTACAATATGAAAGTTCATTTTCATACCAGCACCAATCATCAGAACGATTATCCTGATATAACGTTAGAAGCCGTCTTGCCAGTTCATCCCGCACGTTGCTTGCTCTACGGTCACCGTCAAACTTTTGTGAATACTCATGAATTCCTAAGATCGCAAAAGCCCAGGCCCTCGGACTAGTAGTTTTTATGATCGCTGGTAAGGATTGCTCAAACAACCAACCCGCCATACTATTGAATGCTGGTAAATGAGAATGACTTAATACCGATCCCAATGCTAAGATTGCACGGCCATGACTATCATCTGAACCGGTATCTTCTAACCAATTGCGCTGATAATCCATAAAATTTCGAAAACGTTTAGTCTGAGTATTAAATGCAAATCCGAGAAAAGCAAGATAGCGGGAAGCTAATCCCAAACTATCAGGGTTACCCAGTTCGTTTAGAAGAATACTTACTAAAAGCGCCCGGGCATTGTCATCTGTGGTATAGCCATGAGAATAATTAGGTACAGTAAAAAGTGCGTGTTGAAACATACCGGTGTCATCAGTCATCTTTTGTAGATGATCGAGTTTGATCAGTGGCAACTCCCACGGATGTTTATCCAATGCTTTAACACTAAAGTTAGGAGGAATATAATGCCGACGTTCCGTACGTGCACGTTTAAAACTTTCCATATAACGTTTTGCTACTTCAGACCAGATCATAGCTCGTCCAAACTTGTAAGCTCGTTTGCGCATTGCATGCCGTTCGGCTTCGTTTTCCAGTAGGTTGATTACCTGCTTAGCTAAAGCTGCAGGATCTTTGAAGGGAACAAGTACACCTCTTCCTTCTGAAAGAACTTCCTGTGCATACCAGTATGGTGTAGAAATGACAGCTTTACCTGCTCCTAATGTATAAGCCAATGTTCCAGATGTTATCTGTGCCTCATTGAGATATGGTGTAATATAAATATCTGTTGCACTTATAAACTCAACAAGTTCTTCCAGGCTAACAAAACGGTTGTAAAAGATAACATTACTTTCCACACCTTTCTGTTGAGCAAGCCATTGCAAAGACAATCGGTAGGTCTCGCCTTCATGTTGAATAACATGGGGATGTGTTGCACCAACGACGATATAAACGACATCGGGATAACGGGCAATAATTTCTGGTAGTGCTGAAATAACATTCTCAATTCCTTTGTTCGACGAGAGTAAACCAAAACTTAATAAAACTATTTTACCCTCTACTCCAAATAAATCCTTATTAAAACTTGGATCAACAAATGGCACGTCCGGAATACCGTGAGGAATCAGATCTATTTTTTCCAAAGGCACATTATAAATATCATGCAGAAATTCAGAACCGCGTTCACTCATAACAACCAAACGATCTGATAATGCTGATACTTCTTCCAACACTCTCCGCTGATCAGGGTCAGGATTTTTTAATATTGTATGCAAAGTTGTAACGATGGGCATGCGTAGTCCGTGCAAGAGCGTCAGGATGTGGCTTCCTGCTTTTCCACCAAAAATTCCATACTCGAACTGCAGGCACACCAGATCAACATTGTTGATATTTAAAAAATCAGAAGCTCTCAAGTAAGAGTCTATATCTTTTTCTGTAAGTTCAAATCTAACCCTGGGCGGATATGTATATCCTGATGCTACATCGTTGACCGGGAGTGCAATACATGTTGTACTCCTGTATTGCTCAGCGATGGCTTCACACAAATCTGTTGTAAATGTAGCTATTCCACACAGGCGAGGAAGATAATTTCCAATAAAGGCAATCCGTTTGAGTGTTGAATTTGTAACGCTTTGTTCCAAGCTAATTGCTACTTTTTCGTTATCCATAATATTATTATTTCTTTTTGGAAATGATCAAACAACTTAGAAATCCAATGATTAACCCCGCAATAAAAATTATTGGAAGCAGTATAGCAGTTGACATTTCAACCTTCCAAAATAAAAGTTGAACACCAGTCACTTCAGTATTTTGGATAACAATTATTCCAAATAGTAAAAGCATTACCATTATAAAAATTGTTTTTGGTTTCATCTTTTAGATACCTTAATAATGATTAGAGCTGACTAAGAATTTACCGGGTCTATTAAATATTTAACTACTGTTAATTTTTTTCTGCGAATAAACCAGTGATTGCGTTTTCGACACTGTCCATATCATTATTAAATTTCTGCTTGAAATTTTCCCAATTATCTTTTCCTTCATACTTATAATCATTTAGTTTCTTCTGCAACCCGATATTATTTTGTTCTAATGTTAGCACTTCATTTTCGTATTTATCTTTGAATTTATCACTCGTTGCTTTCATAGCTACGTTGAAATCATCAATTTTCTTTTGGTTGGCTTCAATTTTTAATTCCGCATCATTTTTGAATTGCTGCCATTCCTTTTCAAATTGAGTCTGCGCTTCTATCATAGCTTGATTTGCCTGTTTAACATCTTCTTTGGCATCCTCTCGATTGTTTTCACAACCGGTAAAGACTGATCCTGCAAACAGCAGGAAAACTACTAAGACGAAATATTTGTTTTTCATAATGCTCCTTATAATTGTTTAAAAAACATTTATATGCTTTATTCCAGTATGTCAGATTCTCTTACTAAAGATTAATGTAATGGATTTATGAAGCATATGATATGATAGGCAGAAGTGTAGCATTGTTCAATAGACCAAAGGGATGAAAAGTGGACTACTTCTTTAAGGGCAGTAATAATCACAAACGATTTTCTAGACTTAGTTCTTTATAAAAACAGCAGTAAAATTGAAAGACAAAGTATAATACGATACATAAAATCAATTCCTTTAATTAATCCGCAAGTTTTTATTTTTTTAAGATCCAACATTGCGTCTTAAATATCTCCGAAGAGAGTTTCATTATACCATTCAACATTTACTGCTGTAAATAAATATTCATTTAATTAGTTCTGTTTAATCACTAGCTTAGTTGATCTATTCATCTGCATCCTATACTCAATATTGGTAATCATTTTTGAATACAAGGAATTAATATGAATTCTCAATTAAAGCTGCCCTCTTTCCGCAGCTTTTTTAAGATCTTCATTTGCAAAAATTGCAATCTCAACTCTTCTGTTAAGCTGTTTTCCTTCAGGGGTTTCATTTGTTGCAACTGGTTCAAGTTCACCCAGTCCAAGTACTGAAAGCCTGGAAGAAATAACACCTTGGCCCATCGTATAATTTGAAACTGACTGTGCCCTTCTCTCCGATAAATCCAGATTGTATTGCTCTGTACCATCAAAATCGGTATGTCCTGTAACCAGAATATTTGTATCTGGATATTTGTTAAGAATAACAGAGAGGTCAGCAATATTTTTTTTGGCCTGATATTGAAGTGTAGATGAATTGGTTTCAAATAAAATTCCAGAATCGAAAGTAATTTTAATACCCTCGCCAACTCTTTCGATTTGTGCACCTGCGATATCGTTATCCATTTCTTCTGCCTGCTCATCCATATAATTCCCTATTAAAGCTCCTGCGGTACCACCAACTGCTGCGCCAATAATAGCACCAACTGCTGTATTACCTAATTCGTTGCCAACAATTCCTCCAACCACAGCACCGCCAGCTCCTCCAATAACTCCGCCTTTAACAGCATTACTTGAGCTGCAGCTATAACTAAATACTGTCAGAACTAATAGTGCCCCGATTAATATTTTACTTTTTACTTTTTTCATTTTGTTCCTCTTATGATTATTAAAACCGCTTATTCATTTTTTTTAATTTTACATTATTGCTTTCAATTTCTGAATTGGCTGCTTGCACCGGAGATTTTTTGTTGATAGCTAAAAAAGCTGCAAGTCTTATTTCTGCTGGTGCTTTTTCATCAAGAGTGATTCTTTCCAGGGTTATATAGTTTCCGCCCGTGGACTCCAGCATATTATTTATTTTCATTTGTGTCATATTTTCCTCCTCAAAAATTCATTCAAAACTGTTAATCAGTTTGAGGGAAATAACTAAAGGCGGGATTAACCCGCCCCTAATATTCCCACCCAATTTTTTACTTAATTAAACCAATATCTTACCCCTATACCGCCGCCGATTCCAAAATCTGTTTCGGGAGATAAATCCATAATAGGTACGAGTTCCAGAAAAATATCTATTGGTGCATCTGCAAACAGATAATCAATACCCACTGGAATTCTAATACCAAAGCTTGGGTCATCTGCTAATACTACCCTTCCACCAATGCCAACATAAATAGGTAATTTACCCTTCGATACTGAAATTGCATTGAAAAAATGCCAAACGTAATCGGCCTGGAGAAGTACATCGCCGTCATTATGATAATTATTATTATGATGATAATTATTGAATGACCAGGCTATTGCAAAGTCAAATGCATTGTCTGTACTTGTCCACGCTTTTGCACTAAAACCGGTTGGTTCTCCTAAAATAATTCCAAGTCCAAATCCATGATCCTGAGCTGTAATTGGTTTTGCTAAGATCATCATCAAACCTAAAACCATAAATAATAATATATTTTTTTTCATAACTATAATTCCTTTTAAAGATTGCTAAATTTATTTAATACTCAAGCTGATCGTTCCTAAATTCGTATTCTGTTTTGCAACAACGATCACATTAGTAATAGTTGTATCGTTATAAGCTGGATTTGCTGAGAATACTTCCACCCTGTAAGTCTGCTGTAATAAAGCCATTAACATAAATGAGCCAGTGATCGGTTCTGCAATTGTAAGTGAGGTATCTGTTCCACTTATTGCATAGACAAAACCTGCTGAACTCACAGGATTTATTTTCCCTGAAATAGCTCCGGAGATTACGAAAGGTGTCACTTTGATAACAGGTTTCAACTTATATGTTCCATTACCGGTAACTACTATTGAACGCTCGGCATCAAAATCAAGTAATAACTCGTACAACAATCCATCTTCAATATTAAAGGCGTGATTAAGTTTTACACCAGTTTGCGATCCACTTGGAACTTCAAGAGGATACGTAACTCCATTGACGACCACGTTACTTCCTGTACCAATTATTAATCTTATTTGTGTATAGTGTCCGGCATCAAGTGAATGATTACCAAGTACAACGCTTGCGCCGTTCCTTAATAATAGCAGATCATAAGTAGCCGTATTATTATTTATTACGAACCAGCCGCTGCTTGAATCAGAGCCGGATCTGTGAACTTCAACTCTTGTTACAACTATATTCACCTGGTCATATCCTGATGGGGAATCAACCATAGTCAGCTTTAATTGTCCCTGCCCTTCGGTTTCGGTTGAAGTTGAATCCGTGCAGCTAAAAATGAAGAATCCTGTAATAATAAAACTTAAAATGACTGCTACATGAATTATTTTTTCTTTTAAAGTTCTCATTGTTAATTATTCCTTTTCTATAAAATTATTAAAAGTGTTTATCGCTATTACATTAGTGTCTTCGTCGGGATCTCTTCGTAAATCATACCATATTAAACACACAACAAACTACTATAAGATGGCTGTCAAAGCTATCAGGCAAAGGGATGAAAAAGGGACTAAGCCTATAGATCGAGAATAACTTGTTATTCGTGAAGAATATTAAAGTACTATCAGTTTTAAATTAGAAAGGGTGCCCGGAGACCTACGTAAATGATATCTTATTAAACACACAACAAGCTACTATAAGCTGGCTGTCAAAGCTATCAGGCAAAGGGATGAAAAAAGAACTAAGCCTATAGATCGAGAATAACTTGCTATTCGTGAAGAATATTAAAGTACTATCAGTTTTAAAATAGAAAGGGTGCCCGGAGACACCCCTTTTAATTAGATTCGGCTCAAACTATTTAATTCGTTTGAACTCAATTCGTCTATTCAATCTTCTGTTTTCTTCGGTATCATTTGCAACACGCGGGTGTTCTTCACCATAACCAACGGCAATTATTCTATCTGCAGATATTCCTTTAGAAACAAGCCATGCTTTAACAGCGTCGGCTCTTCTCTGGGAAAGTTTTTGGTTATATGCATTGCTGCCAACATTATCAGTATAGCCGCCGATCTCAACAACGATATCCTTGTGTACCTCTAAAGTTTTCAGAGCACTCTGTAAAACTTTTTCTGATTCCGGAGTAACTTCATATTTATTTGTAGCAAAGGTTATTCCTTCAAGAACGATAGGAACATTCATCTGTATTATATCATCTTTTGGATTAAGGGGATCGGTTCCGCGGTTAACTTCAACACCATCACCAACTGAACCACCATCGGTATCGACTATCAACGGATCGGTTTTGTAAGTCATTACTTCTTTATCATCATTTAAACCATCACCGTCGGTATCAGCTTTTAAAGGATCAGTTTTGTATTTCAACACTTCATCACCGTCGCTTAAGCCATCACCATCTGTATCGGTTTGTAATGGATTGGTTTTATATTTCAATACTTCGTCACCATCGTTTAAACCGTCCTTATCAGTATCAGCTACTAATGGATCAGTTTTATTTGTAAGGACTTCTGCACCATCTTTCAAGCCATCACCGTCGGTGTCAGCTATATTAGGATCGGTTTTGTACTTCAATACTTCCTCACCATCCTTTAGACCATCACCATCAGTATCTGCTTTTAGCGGATTGGTAAGATTTGTATGAACTTCCTCACCATCCTTTAAGCCATCTGCATCAGTATCCGGATTCTCTGGATCTGTACCAAATTTCTCTTCATCACATTTTCCGAGTCCGTCCTTATCTTTATCAGATTCGCAGTTTTCACTTACAAAGGTTAAACCAAGTGATATATTATAATATGAATCCGTGGCATCAGCATTTGCGCTTTTATAAGCATCAAGATCATATGATGTAGTAATTGCTCCGCCGAGAGAAAAATCAAGTAGAACAATATCAGAAAGTGCAATTTCGGTACCTAAGCCAACAGGGAAGTATCCTGCCCAGCCATTCTCAGTAGTTGATAGGTTTGGATTAAGTTCAGGACTGGGTTTAGTTTTAACATTGAAGTTCATAACTCCACCACCAACGTATACATAAGGATTCCATCCACGTACATCGAATGGAGATATCTGGACTCTTAAACTCACCGGGATTATTGTGGTTTCATACTTACCATAGTTAACGCTAGGGTCGTTAAAATATGCTTTACCTGTATATGATCCATAACCGGCATTTAGTGATAATTCTAGTGCGTGAGTTAATTCAAAAGCAAAGAAACCCTCACCAAGCCAGGAAAATTCGAACCAATCAAATGAGGTATTGTTATCTCCACTGAATCCAAAATTTGCGAATTCATTCTCTGGAAACAATATCCCTCCTCTAAAACCGAACTTGGTTCCCCAATCATTAAATTGTGCATAGTTCGGCTGGCTAATTGCAACCAAACCAAGTAATACGAGCATGTAAATTATTTTTTTCATTTTTTCCTCTTTTTATTGTTATTAAACCGTAAACTTTATTAAACACGAAACAAGCGGCTCCAGAACTCAAGGCTATTAAATCCGGCATCAGGGTAATAAAAGATTTAATCATATTGGTTGCGAAAAACCTATGTGATGAATTAAGTTATAAGTCTCACTTTAATTTCCTTTACCGTAACTATTATAATTGCGTCCACTAATTACCCGGGCCAAGACCAACATAATTGCGATACCCAATAAAACATAAATAACACCACCCAAGGTGTAAGATGTTAGGAATCCAAGTAACCACAAAGACACAAGAACCGCAACGTTAATGAAATACAAAGCAAATATTCTTTCGATTTATTTATATGTTTTATTACTGAATAAAAGTATCAAGAAAACCAGGGGGAATCTATCGGGCAAAGGAATGAAAAGGGAACTACATCTTTTGAATGAAGGGATGCTAATCCATAGCAATGTTAATTATAACACCTTAGTGAAGATTCTATGAAGCAAATATTTTTCTGTTCCATATGTAGAAAATAGTATAATAGAATTTTATCGCCGTGCACTTTTCGTCCAGGCTGCACTCAACAGGAAAACTATCAGAACGGACACAAGCATGATAAACATAGCAATTAGCCTTTCAGGTTAAATTTTAATTTCTAATTCTATTGCGAAGGTATCAAGTAACTCAAGGTAACTCAATCGAGCGAAGGGATGAAAAAGGAACTACATCTTTCGGGCTATCAAAAGGTAATTACTCTTCAAATAATGAATTGGTATTTGCAGAAGATTCCTGTGATTCAGTAAGATGGACATATTTTGCAATTTGGGTACGTGTACTAAGCGCTAATTTTTCGAGGATGTTATGGACGTGGCTTTTAACTGTGTGAGTTGAAATATTAAGCTTATTTGCAATTTCTTTATTTGCAAAACCCTCGGCAATCAACTCCATTAACTCCAGCTCACGTTTAGACATATGAACTGATTTATCAAGAGTGGAAGAAGTAGATCCGCTAATAGCATTTTTAACTATATCAGAAAAAAGTGAACCAGTTAAGAGAGGTGGCAAAACCTTAAGATATTAAGCTTATTTGCAATTTCTTTATTTGCAAAACCCTCGGCAATCAACTCCATTAACTCCAGCTCACGTTTAGACATATGAACTGATTTATCAACGGTGGAAGAAGTAGATCCGCTAATAGCATTTTTAACTATATCAGAAAAAAGTGAACCAGTTAAGAGAGGTGGCAAAACCTTAAGTCCACGACTGACTTTTAATATTGTCTTAACAAATCGGGCAGTATCCGCTTCTTTAAGTATAAATCCCGTTACTCCTGTTTCTATATATTCAGAAATATTTGATTGAGAAGGAACGAGTCCCATTACTATTATTTTAATTTCCCCAAACTGTTCCCTGATAAGCTTTACAAGCTGCAAACTGTTTTGATCAGTCAATGTCACATCGATCAGTATAATATCTGGTTTAAGTTTGCTTGTCAATTGTACAATGTTTTCGCTGCTGCTGATATTTCTGACAACATCCATATCAGTCCGCATTTTGAACTTTGATGAAAAGTTCTCACGCAAGATTCTATTATCTTCAATAAACATTATCCGGATTTTGTTCATATAATTTCCAAATGTTCTAAAAGAAAATAATTATTTAAGTAAGTCTTAATCCTGATTGAACTAATTTTCATCATTCACCATTGCCGGTTAATTCCAAAATAAAATCGGTATAATTTAAAGTATAGCTTCTTATGATATTGGTTTCGGTAAAGTAAACACAAATTTTGAACCTTCGCCCGGTTTACTTTCGACCCATATTTTGCCTTCGTTTCTTTCTACAAATTCCTTGCATAGAGGTAATCCAATCCCGGTTCCTTGTTCACCTTCAGTTCCATTAGTTGAAAACAGTGCGTTGAAGTCGAACAGAATAGGAAATATTTTAGGTGCAATTCCCATTCCTGTATCTTCCACTGATATTTCGATCAGATTGTTTTTCTCAATAGATGAAATAAATACTCGTCCTTCCGAACTGGTAAATTTGATTGCATTAACAATAAGATTCTGAATAACTGAGCGAAGCATATTACTATCTGCGTATGTGAATGTTCCTTCCTCAATATTATTAATTAAAGTAATGTCTTTGTCCTTTGCACTCTGATTTGATATTCCAATCATTTTATTTGTCAGTTCATGAAGGTTGACATTTTCTGGCTTAAACTCAATTATGTTCCTTTGGATCATCGACCATTGAAGCAGATTATCCAGAAGTCCGTATATATTTCTCAAATCCTCATTCAATCCCTTGCTAAATGATACTATCTCTTCACTCGATAGAGTATCAATTTCGGTAGCAAGTATTTCTGAAAAACCGAGCAATGATTGGAAAGGATTTCTTAAATCATGTGCAATGATTGAAAAAAACTTGTCTTTGGCTACGTTAAGTAATTTAAGTTTATCGTTAGTTTCTTTTAAAGA
>Ga0210074_1000074_pt1 | contig 44743 bp, 41 predicted proteins | sample China_Galinas_Co_FD_184860 | JGI IMG/M metagenome (GOLD analysis project Ga0210074, IMG submission 184860) | Wetland microbial communities from San Francisco Bay, California, USA, that impact long-term carbon sequestration -... | ecosystem: Environmental > Aquatic > Marine > Wetlands ... | reverse complement strand
TTCGAGTTGGAGCAACTTTTAATTTGCCAGTGAGTAAACGAGATGCAATTAAGCTTGCATATAGTACTGGTGCCATAATTCGATTTGGTGCAAACTTCTCTACTATTTCTCTTGCCTGGCAAACAGCATTTTTCTAATCCAATTGATCGTGAGTTGAGTTAGTTGATGCAACTTACATTGATTTCACTAAATGAATACATTTCAATACTGTGTGCTAAATTTATGTAAAAGATGATCGAACTATTTGTCCACTTAAGAATATGTGATAGTGTTCGGTTTAAGACTTTTTCTAATCCTTTTTTAATGACTGTTCAAATATTAAGTTAATGTTATGAAACTTTATTCTATACTTAATTGTTTATTCCATTGATTGATATTATAAAATAATATTAGTTATTTTAGGTGTTGTCATAATATATATTATTGAATCCAGTAATTGAGTCAATAATAAGCACGTTTACAATTAAATAAATAAATATTCACATAAAACTTTAGGAGAACATAATGAATAAAACATCTTTAAAAATGTTTCTCAGAAAGACTTCAATCTTTCTATTGTTTCTTAGCGTTGCGGTTGTTGTTTTACAGGGTTGTTACCCTTATGACGATCAGACCGTTGCTGACGCAGATGTAGTTGCTACTTTCTACGATGATGGGGCTAATTTTTCACAACTTGTTACTTATGCTTTCCCCGATACCATCTATACATTTGATTCTAATGGTGATATAGTCCCATCCGATGATATCAGTTCAACAAATGCAAACCAAATTAAAAATGCCATAAATAATAATATGCAGGAGATGGGTTTTACACCTGTAACAACAGGAAATGAACCAAACGCAGATGTTGTGGTATTTGCGTTAGTCACATCCTCAACATGGGTTTCTGGCGGTTGTTATGGTGGGTATTGGTCATATTGGTATCCATACTATGGATGGTGTTATCCTGTTGCATACACTTACACAACCGGAACAGTTTTTATACTTATGATTGATCCTAACAAATCGGCTAATGACCAGGGTGTTTGGATCGCAGCGATAAATGGTGTGCTCAACGATACTAATGCTAGTATTGCAAGCCGTATAAATTCAGATATTGATCAGGCTTTTAATCAATCACCATACCTTCGTGGTTCAAAGTAATTAAATCGAAATAATGGAGAATAAAAATGAAAAATAAATTATTAAATACATGGTTTTTGCTTATAGCATTTTGCTGCTTATTGCCTTTATCTAGTTCATTTGGTCAAGCCGGACACTGGTATGGAATTGCTTCGTACCAGGTATCTTTTTCAACAGGAGATTTGAATGACTTTATTGACGATGTAAGTTGGAGAGGATTTGGTCTTGATTTTAGATATGGAGTTAAACCGGATATAACCGTTGGATTCGTTACTGGTTGGAATATCTTTTATCAGCAGGTTAATGAAACAACACAATTTGAAACCAATCCTCCCGGAGCTATTACTGCTGAAACAAACAGATATACTAACTTTGTACCTGTTATGCTGAATGCTCACTACTATATGGGCGAAAGAGGAAAATACCGTCCCTACATAGGATTATGTGCTGGTGGCTACTATGTTAATCAGGAATTACAATTAGGAATTGCTGATCTTCAAAATGATAGTTGGGAATGGGGCGTCGCTCCTGAGATTGGAGTTGTCATACCAGTTCAAAGAGGTTTGGGTATAACCGTGGCTGGTAAATATAATTTCATATTTACAAAAGAAACTATATTTGAAGGAACTCAATTAGAGAAAGAAATACAAAATAATTACTGGGGCATACAAATTGGAGTTGCCTGGCAGAGTTATTAATCGTTCCTAATTGATTAATAATGTAAATTTATGAGCAGATGGGATTCCAATTTTAATTCTCATCTGCTTCTTTTTTTTGATAAAAATTTGACAATTCTTAAATAGAGGGCAAAATGAAAAAATTAATGTTAATAGTGGCACTGTTTTTAACCACTAGTGTCTTTGCACAAAATGCTGATGATTATATTCAAATGTTAAAATCTGATGTGCAAAGTAATAAAATTACTATCATAACTGAAACTATGAATTTCACTGACGAGCAATCAGAAATTTTTTGGCCGATCTATACAGATTTCTCAAATGCTCTTTCAAAACTAGCTGATAAAAGAATAGCAAACATAAAAGATTTTGCTGCAAACTACGATAGCTTATCTGCTGACAAAGCAAATGAGTTGATGGAAAATTCTTTTCAATATCAGAACGACAAACTTGATCTTAATGAAGAGTATTACGGAACATTTGCGGAGGCTTTAGGACCAATAGTAGCAACGAAATATATGCAGCTTGAACGTATGATTCAGTTAATAATCGATGTGCAAGTCAGCGCCAATTTACCTTTTGCGAAAAAACCCGGTGAATAGTACTATTTGTTTTTCACTAACTCGTGGAAGTGAAAACATCAACTAGTAAAAAATTTATAGAAGTATAATTTTGAAAACGATCATTATCATGACAAATAAATCTGTTAACATTGTCCCGGTGATGATCGTTTTTTATTTACTTTTTTCTTCACCGATTTGTGCACAGGATAATGATTCAACTTTATCTAAAGCAGATTCATCCTCAGTACATTCCGATTCAGCTCACACCAAAGTAGATTCAACTGGGAACAGGAAGCTTTCATTTGATGGATATCCATATGCATATTATACTCCAGAGACGGAGCTAGCCGTCGGGGTTGGTGGTATATTTATTTTTTACGGTTCTGATACTTTGATTGCAAAACCAAGCCAGATTATAGTTGGAGGTTATTATACAACCAATAGCCAATACACTATATCAATTAATCCTGAGATGTATTTTTTCAGTAACGATCTTTATATAAGTGCACCTTTGAGTTATGGTTACAATGTCACAAGGTTTTATGGTATTGGTCCGTCAACACCGGATAGCGGAGATGTGGAATACACTTCCAAAGTTGTCTCAGGCACACTAACAATTCTTGGGCCTTCGTTATGGCTAACTGCGGATAAAGCAGGTATTGTATTTGACTATAACTATACGCAGATAGTTGACAAAGAGGATAATCAATACTTACTAAATAACGATGTTCTTGGAAGTAATGGAGGTAACTATGCAGGCGTAGGTGTTAATGCTGTTTGGGATACACGTGATAATTTATTTTATCCAACCGATGGCAAATATTCTTCCCTTAAATTTATGTCTTACCCGGTAGGTGAATTTATTTATTATACTACAGAAGTTGACATAAAAAGCTATTCTCAAATTTCTAAAGATCGTGTTTTTGCTGGAGAAGTATATTTTAATAATGCAGTTGGTAATGTTCCGTTTTATGCACTGCCGCAATTGGGTGGTCAATACAAAATGAGAGGATATTACCAGGGAAGATATGTGGACAATGCCTACTTTACCATGCAGGTTGCTTATAGACGAGCAAATATTTGGTGGCGTTTTGGCTATGTATTGTTTGCCGGTATAGGCACTGTTGCACCCTCTCCCGATAAATATCAAATATCTGAAATGAAAATTAGTTATGGTGCGGGTTTAAGATTTCTTTTCAATGAAAAGGAAGGAGTGAACCTCCGAATGGATATTGGAATTACAACCGAAGGCGAGACTGGAGTTTATTTTGGAATTGGAGAAGCATTTTAATAATTAAATCAATATAAATGAGGTAGCTATGTTTAGTAAAATTCTGTTTATAATCGGTTTATTCTTTGTGATATTTTCCGCCGGGTCTACGTCTTTTGCCCAGAATAAGCAAACCGCAGTAAAGGATTCAACTGCTCAAGAAACCCTTTCAACCGCACCAGTGAAAGATTCAACTGGGAAAACGACAACTGAAAACGAACCTATCAAAGACATAACGGTTCTAGCAGGAACAAAATTTAACATAATTATAGCAAATCAATTAGCTACGAATAGAAGTTTTAAAGGCTCGACTTTCTCTGCAAACTTAGCAGCTGATCTTAAGGTAGATACAATAGTAGTATCTCCAAAAAATTCTCTGGTAATTGGGAAAATTGTTGAATCAAAGAGAGGTCAGGGATTAGGAGATGCTAAGCTTTCAATCCAGATTAATGAAATTACTGTTAATAAAGAACTTGTTCCGGTTGTTACTGAACCAATTATCGTGAAAGGAGAAAGAAAAAGAAATGCTGAAGCTGAAATCCCGGCTGGAACAATTGAGGAAGTTCAGTTAAAATCACCATTAGTCATTAAATAAATTAAGGAGAAATCTATATGTTAAAATCAAACTCAATCGCGTCTGTTCTTTTAATAGTTGTATTGTTTACCTCAATTTTGTTTGCACAACAGAAAGAGGCTCACCAGCAAGTACGAGATGAAGAACTGACGAAAGCAGCTCAAAACCCAATTGCAAATATTATGAGTTTTCCTTTTCAAAATAATACTAACTTTAAAATGGGACCTGATAGCAATCGCACTCAAAATGTATTAAATATTCAACCCGTATTGCCCTTTTTTAAAGGCAGATTGATTACTCGAACAATCTTTCCTTTAGTTTGGAATCCTGATTATACCCAAGAGAGTGGAAGTAATTTTGGACTAGGTGATATTATTTTTACTGCATTTTATGCACCTGAATCAAAAGGAATTACCTGGGGTGTTGGGCCTGTTGTCCAATTCCCTAGCGGAGGAACTGATTTTGGAACTGGAAAATGGTGCGCAGGAGCTTCAGTCGTTGCGCTTGCAATGCCCGGCCAATGGGTTGTTGGTGCATTAATAAATAACATCTGGTCGTTTGCAGGAGCTGAAGACCGTGCAGATGTAAACTTTATGACATTTCAACCATTTATAAACTACAATTTACCTAGTTTTTATTTTACATTTTCTCCAATTGTTACTGCGAACTGGGAAGCTGAAAAAAATGAAACTACAGGTGATAATAATGTATGGACGGTGCCTCTTGGCTTAGGTTTTGGCAAGCTGATTAAACTTGGTGGTAAACTTCCAGTAAACCTTAACGCAAGCTATTTTTATAATGTGGTCAGGCCGGATTATGGACCACAATATCAAGTAAGATTGTTAGCAGCGGTACTACTACCCGCAAGTATGTTATAAATAATTTTTGCTAGTGGAAACTAATAATAAAATACGTATTTTAGTACATATGTTTGTGATTTTCTCTGTTAGATACTTTATCTTTTTACTACAATAGGTTATATCAAATGAAAAATAAATACCGTTATTTAAAATTCTTTTTTGTACTCATGTTCAGCATACTTAGTATAAATGTATTCGGGCAAAATATTGATAAATCAACCACTGAATTCCCCGATGCGATGACTCCTTATAATTGGCGACTTTCGTTGGGTTATGCTTCGATCAAAACGCCCACGGATATCTATCTGGAAGGCGCCGCTGCAAGATTTCCATTAATAAAATTTACTGCGCTTATGGGCTTACCTTCAAATTTTCTTCTTGAAGGAAAAGTAAATACTGAATTAGTAACAAATCAGTTTGTGCTGGGCGCCAGATGGGTTTATGATATTGATGAAAATTTGCATGCTGATGTTGGATATAGCATAGCTTACCTGTATGGACAATTAAAAGAATTTGAATATGATAGTAAAATTAGCGGTTGGTATTCTTATCCATCAGCGTCTTTAGGATATGATTTTGGGAATCTTGCATTAACGCTCCGGGGCGGACTTAGTTTTATTAATTCATTACAATCTACTTCCGGAACAACTACTGTTGATTTTGCAGTAGCAAGAGGAAATGGGTTTTATTATCGGATAACTTTGGAACAAAGATTTTATAAAAACACCACAATTGGTATTGGTTTCCAGATGAACTACGTAAAATTCTATTATCCAGAATGGCTGATGTTCCCTACTTTCGATCGAAAATACTGGATACCTGAATTACAAATCATGTTCTCTATATAAAAAAATTATTATTACTCAATCAGACAGCATCAGTTTTAAAAATTTAAAGGAATGATTAAATGAATAAAGTAAGAAAAAAAATAATTTTAAGTTTTTCTTTTACAGCTACGATTTTGCTCCTTCTTTTCACAAATTCCTGTTCGAATGAACTCGATGTACTCTTCCCGGAATGGTCTTATTCACCTCCGACCACTCCACTTAATGAAGATCAAAGATCACGAATGGAAGGAATTTATACCGTAGAGCAAGGCAGTGATCAATTTGGTAACACTGTTATCTTGCAGTGGACCACAAAGCAAAAAAATTATCTTTCAGTCTATACCGGCAAAAATTTTGGCTATTTTGTTATGCAAGGTGGGAATTCTGCTGACACAGCAGTTTACGTTCAGGGATTCTGGAGATATCAAAGTAATGCCCAGACCGGTCTTGTCCAATTACTAATGACGGATGGTACTGATTACGTTCTAACAGGAACTGGCAATTCTGATATTACTTTTTCTGGCACCTGGGGAAAAGGACAGGGTACTGGAGGAAATACTGTAGTATTAAAATATCAAAGACCCATAAAACCAGAACTGCTCCAGAATAAATATTATATCATAAGTCACCACGGAGGTGGTGGCGGACCTGAGTATTTGCCTCAGACGGAAAACACCAGGGAAATTTGCAGAATTATTGAACGCTATGGTGCTAATGCCATTGAAATTGATGTTAGAATTTCTGCTGATGGCGTACCTTATATGTATCATGACAATACTTTAAATCCAAGACTTATTCAGAAAGGTTCTTTGGTTGGTGAAAGTGAAAACTATACTTACAAAGAATTAAATACTTTTGTTCGATTAATTCACGGTGAGCGTATTCCAAAATTGGATGACATTTTAAAGACAATTGTAGAAGAAACAACTTTGGAGTTTGTTTATGTTGACTGTAAACCCAGTGCAATTAATAACTTAAGCGAAATTGCATCAATAGTTACTAAATGGGATTCCATAGGCAACAATACTCCGGGCAGAGACTCAATACAGATTTATATGGCAATTACCTCTGACGATCTTTTCAATGCATTTTTGCAACTTCCAAATTATCAGGACATACCTACAATTTGTGAACTAACAACATCTGATGTACAACAGATGAATGCAAACGTATGGTCACCAAGATGGACAGAAGGAACTCAAAACTCTGATGTATCTTCTTTGCAGTCTCAGGGAAAACAGGTTATCTGTTGGACGGTTGATATTCCAGGTTTTATGCAGGAGTATTTATTTAATGGATTGTTCAATGGAATGTTGACGGATTATCCTCATTTATTAGCTTATTATTATTATGGACAATAAAATGAAAAAAACATATTTTATACTTGTTGCAATTATTTGCATTTACACAACAAATTATGCTCAAACTCCTGATACACTCTACAGTCTTTCTGCGTATCTCGGAGGAGGATATTCTTATGATGTTGCTTCCTTCGATTATGAATATGATGGTTTAAATCGGGGTGGTTTCCAGGGATATCTTAGAGTGATGTGGCATCCGGAGTATAATTTAAGTGGTGGTCTCGAATTTGGGTACACAAGTGTTTATTCGGTCGAAGAAAACAATATTGAAACAATCAATGGAACTACTGATCTTAAAACAAATGTTTATGCTTATCCATTGATGCTTGTCTTTTCAATGTCAATCGTAAAAAATTGGGAAGTCAACGTAGGTACTGGGTTTGGATTTTCAGTAGTAAAGAATGAAGCTTTTGGAGAAAATTCTTTCTCCAGCGATGGTGCATCAACTTCAATGATCTCCACTGGTTACTACTGGCCTCTTGGCAAAGATACCCGCCTCGGTGGAGAGTTTAGGTTTACTGCTTTACCAAAATATGATGATTATTTAATTACGTTTTCGTTATCCTTCGCGTATAAATTTTTAGAGTATTAGAAATTGTATGATTGATGATACTAAGGTTTCTATTTGCTTTTGTTGTTCTTTTAAATTTTGTTTATGCCCAATCTGATAACACAACACAACAGATTTGGGCAGACTATAATCCTCAGTGGAATTTAGATAGTAATTATACGTTCTATGGATCTATTGGAGGAAGGACGATAATTCCTTATTCGTGGACGAAAGTGGATTTCACCACAGCTGTTCGATACGCTCCTGATCCTCTGTTCAATATTTTTAATAAATCACAGCAGGAACTCCACGGAGGATTTTCATTTTACTATACTTATAATGAGGATAAGAACAACCAGATTGAACTAAGACCATTCCAGGGATATAAAATTCGATGGCCTCATTTAGAGAGAGTGAAATTCACTCACTTTCTCAAATTGGAAGAAAGATTTATTTTTAACGTTGGCGAAAGTGACTTTGAATTTGAATTACGTGCCCGATATAAAATTGAAGCAATATTTCATAGAACGAAGCACCTTGTTGATTTTGCTAATGGATTATATTTTCCCATAAGTTTTGAGTTCTTATTTGATTTATACAGCACGCAGCAATTTAATAACGGCATACGGCTTACTCCGGGTCTGGGATATTCATCTAAGGCTGAACATTGGAAAATTCAATTTGATCTTACTTACCAATATGCGGATAAAGCAGAAGCAGGCAGTTTCACAAAAAGTACCATTATTTATAGGTTAAGATTTTACCAGGCGATTTAATACTTTAGAAACAAATAATTCTTTATTTTTATTAATTATTAATTAGAATTTATAAAACAATAATTCTCAAATTTGATAGGAGCCCTGATATGATAAACAAAAAATCATTTCTTTTGGTAGCAGCAACACTTTTTACTGCACTTTTAATTTTTGTTAGCTGTTCTTCCATCACAGTTAACCAGGATTACAATACCCAATTTGATTTCTCCAAATGGAAAAATTTTGGTTTTATTCCTATTCCTGAATCAGCTGGGATAGACCAAATAAATGCAACCAGGTTAGGAGATGCTGTAAAAAAGCAGCTTGAGGCTAAAGGTTATAAATTGCAAGAACCTGCAGACTTTGGAGTAGCCTTTCAATTTGGAAAACAACAGGTAACTGATGTTCAATCCTATGGATATGGTTATGGATGGGGCGGAGGCTACTGGGGTCCTGGTGGTGGAGTTGATGTTACCCAATACGAACAAGGAACTCTAATAATTGATTTAGTTGACATGAAGGATAATAAATTAGAATGGCGCGGAACAGGTCAGGGTGCGCTGAATGATAATCCAAGTGTTGAAGACCGTATTGCTGGTATTGATACTGCAGTTGCACAAATAATGGCTCAATTTCCTCCAGATGTTACCGCAGGTAAATAATTTTTTAAATATTATTTAAAAATTAAATGGAGAAAATAGATATGAATAATCTACTCCGGGTAATAATAGCAATTTGTATAATTATTATGGTGGCACCTGTTGCGAGTTATTGCCAGTCTTCATCGGAAGATGTTCAAAATGGATTGGATAGTTACCGTGGTGGTGACTACGATGCCGCACTGAATAGTTTCAACAACGCAATCCAAAATTCACAAGTTTCAGATGAGGATAATGATTTGCCTCTCGACAGTGACTCTCAAATTCAGTATGATTCAGAGTCACAGGAAGTTGATGACAGCGATTCACAAATGGAATACGATTCAGAATCAAAAGAAACTTATGCCAGTGAATCTCAAATTCAACTTGCACAGGTTTCAAATATTCAGGAGTATTCCGACCCCCTTAATTACGTGGGTGATGATCCGGCAAACCTCTATCTCTATAGGGGTCAGACTAATTTGAAGCTTGGAAATACACAGGCTGCGTTAAGTGATTTCGACGAGGCTATTAGTCTCGATCCATCGTATTCGGATGCATACTTAATGAGGGCAGTTGCAAATTACAATGTTAACCCTGAAAAAGTATGTCCGGATCTTCAAACAGCAATTGATAATGGGCATCAATCGGCGCAGGAATTATTTAATCAGATTTGTAAATAGACTATTGCGAGGAAGATAATGAAATACCTTGTGAATTTTTCTGTCACTTTTATTTTGATATTCTGGTCAGTCAGTTCAACTGAACTTAATGCTCAAGACTCAACAAAAAAAGTTGAGACAAAAACAGAATCTGCCAAACCAAAAACAATTACTATCCCAGCGGGGACAGAAATGATGGTGCATTTTGATACTGCCATAAACACAGAAGAATACTCCGGCGGTTCTTTATTTCAGGAATCACTAAATATTGATTTAGTAGTTGATGAGAAACTTATTGCAAAAAAAGGGACAGCTGTTTTTGGTAGAGTTATTGAATCAAGAGGCGGTCGATTATTTGGCGGTGAAAAACTTACTTTTACATTCACAGGAATAATGATTGGAGATGAGGAAATTACTATCGTCACAGATACAATGGGTGTTCAGGCTGGTCAGGGTGGAACTGCTAAAACAGTAGGTGCTGGAGCATTAATTGGAGCAGCGTTTGGAGGTGCCGGTGAAGGCGCTGCAATCGCAGGTGGAATAGCAATTCTAAAATCTCGTCACGAACATATTCAAATTCCGCAAGGAACAATAGCACAGTTTAAAATCGAAAAGACTGTAACCATAAAGGAATAATGTTATTAAGTATACTTTTTAGAGAAAGGGGCACTTTGTGTCCCTTTTTATTTTTACTACTACGTTACCGATTCTTCCATCTCTGTTTGGTTACTGTTTCTAATAATACACAGTCAAAAAATAATCCCACTCGTTGTTTTCTTCTAAAAAATTTTAAAGTTAAGTTGTGAAAAATCCTATCTCTGGCTCAAAGTCTTGGGCGGGATGGGACAAAACTTTTGAATTAAACCTGCCGTTAATATAAATCCATAAATCATTCATATTTCGTATATTTGATTCAACCAGGATAACTATTTTTTAAGCGTCATACTGAATGGAATCTACTAGTCAAACAAATAGCAGAACTGCTCAATTCCTAATCATTCTTGCTTCTTTTATTATAATTATTGCAGGAATGAAAGCTGCGGAAGCTATTGTCGTTCCGTTTTTACTTGCTGCTTTTTTGGCGATAATTATCTCCCCTCCCTTTATCTGGATGCAGAATAAAGGTGTTCCAAAAGTATTGGCATTACTTTTAATAGTTATTGCATTTCTAGCTGTATTATTTTTAATTGGTGTTCTTATCGGAACTTCTGTCAACGACTTTACTTATAACTTACCTATCTATCAGGCAAAACTAACAAATCAGACGCAAGCATTAATAGGCTGGTTAGTTGAGAAAAATTTTGTTAAACCGGATTTTGAATTAACTAAAGTACTTAATCCAGCTGCTGTTTTAAATGTTGTTGCGAATGCACTGAATCAGATAAGTGGCATATTTGCAGATGGTTTCCTGATATTATTCACTGTAATTTTTATGTCACTTGAGATTAATACTCTTCCTCAAAAATTAAAAAAGGTTTTTAACAATCCTGAGAAATCACTATCCCAGGTCAGTGAAATCTATCAGAACATAAACAGGTATATTGGAATAAAAACTCTTACAAGCCTCGGAACTGGAATTCTCGTATACATTTTCCTTCTGATAGTCGGTGTTGATTATCCACTTCTCTGGGGTGTTCTCGCATTCGTATTAAATTATATTCCCACAATCGGATCGATAATTGCAGTTATACCACCTCTACTTCTTACATTAGTCCAACTGGGATTTGTTGAAGCATTAGTAGTGTTGGCCGGGTATATCACGATCAATACTATTATAGGTAATATTCTTGAACCTAAATTTATGGGGAAGGGATTAGGTCTATCAACTTTAGTAGTATTCTTATCCCTAGTTTTTTGGGGCTGGGTACTGGGTCCAATTGGTATGATATTATCAGTCCCTCTTACGATAACAATAAAAATTGCTTTAGATAGTTCTGAAGAAACACGCTGGCTTGCGGTATTGTTGGGTCCCGATACAATCGAATAGTTTTGTATTTTGGATTATGGATTTTAGAAGATTTAATATCTGCAGCTTAAAAAAAATTCTAATTCTGCTTCTTTTCGTAGCTTCTTTGTCATTTGCACAAAAAACCGATGTCATAACTCTTGTCAATACTGACAGAATTACGGGTGATTTAAAGAGTATGAGAACTGGTTTGCTCCAGCTCAGCACTGACAACATGGGCACAATCTACATTGAATGGGATAAAGTTGAAGAAATACACACAGATAAGTTTTTTCAGATAGAACTGGATGATGGTAGAATCTATTTTGGTTCTTTGCAGCCAAGTGATAAAAAAGGAATGGTTATGGTCAAAGGAGTCACTATTGATAAAGAACTATTCCTGAAACATATAGTAGAAATAACAAGAATAAAGGAAACTTTTTGGGAAATTCTTGGCGGATACGTTCAACTTGGTGTAAGTTACAATAAAGGTAGCAACGTAGCTGAATTCAGTTTTGATGCTGATCTTACATATTATACCAGAAAGCGACAATTTGAATTACTACTGAATTCGGTTATTAGTGCAACAGGTGACACAAGTTCAACCAGGAATCAAAATGCAGCATTTAGTTTTCTAAGGTATTTGGAAAAGAAATGGTTCTGGAGTGCAATCTTATCTGCAAATCAAAATACAACATTAGGTTTAAATTTAAGAGCTAATATTGGTGGCGTAATAGGTAAAGACTTTATTCATACTAATGATATGTTGCTAAGTGCTCAGGCTGGATTGGTTGGAAACAGAGAATGGTACACCAACCAAACTGAACCACAAAATAATTTAACTTTAGTTCTTACTAATAGATTTCAATACTTTATATATGAAAGCCCTGGTATTACTTTGGATTCATATCTGTATTTCTATCCTTATATTACTGATCTCGGCAGAATAAGAATTAATTATAATCTTACTCTTGACTGGGAAATAATTAATGACTTTTATTGGGCACTAACTTTCAACTTAAATTATGATAATAAGCCACAATCACAGAATGATAATAAAGTGGATTATAATATTAACACTGGACTAAAGTACAGTCTTTAAAAGATAATTTAATATCATATGAAAAACATAATATACGTTTTATTTTTTTTAATTGTCATTTCCATACAACTACTCCCACAGGAAGACAACTATTGGAATATTCAATACGGAACTCGATCTACACTTCTTGGTGGTTCAGTAATTGGCAGTGTATCCGATTTGAGTGCAACTTATTATAATCCTGGAGCTATTGCACTTTTTACTGATGTAAAATTCATTCTAAGTGCACAAGCATATCAATATGATAAATATCAAGTAAAGAATGGCACAGGAGAAGGTAAAGATCTAAATTATGCATCTATTACTCCCTCTGCGGGGTTTGCTGCATTCAATATTGATTTTGGTTTTTTGAAAAATGACAGAATAGTAGTCTCCGTTCTTACACGCCAACATGGTGAATTTGAATTCAAAAACAGATTAATCGATTCAGTAGAAGTTATTGAATCTTCTCCTGGCAAAGAAGATTTTGCAGGGGGAGTAGACTACTATAGAAAATTTCAGGAAGTATGGGCAGGAATTACTTATTCTAACAAAATTAACAAAGTAATTGGACTGGGATGTACCGGATATATAGCTGTTAATTCTTATACAAATCAAAGCACTACAATTCTCCAAGCACTTAAAATTGATGGAGATATTGCTTCATATAACCGGATTTCCAATTTTACCTATAACAATTGGAGAACATTACTTAAAGGCGGCATTGGCATAAACTTGAACCCACTTACGATGGGAATTTCCTTCACTACACCAAGCTTAAACCTTTTTGGAAGTGGATCAGTCGGCACTCACTTGTTCGTTTCCGGTTTGGATACAAATAGGTTTAGCAGCAATTACCAGGATGATGTAAGTTCTGAATACAAAACTTCGTGGGCAGTTGGATTTGGTGCAGCCTATCGGATGGAAAAATTTAAATTTCACTTTAGTGCCGAATGGTTTGATGGTGTTGATAAATATTATGTGCTGGATACTCAACCATTTAAATCTCAAAGTTCAGGTGAAGTATTGAGTAATGATTTAACTAACCAGACAAAAAGCATAATCAATTATGGATTAGGAATAGATTATTTTGCAGCTGATAGTTTAATATTTTCTGCAAGTTTTATTAGTGACTATTCAGCCAAAGCAGATGAGGAATCATTGACTCAACCCAAAACACTTGGAATGAATTTGTTTCATATCTCAGCAGGTTCAACCTTTCGAATTTGGAAATCAATGCTTACACTAGGATTGGTCTATACATATGGTTCAGAAAACATTGGAGAGAATATTAATATTACAGCGGGTGATAATGGTAAGCTTTCAAGTGAGGCAGAGCTGCAATATTCTCAGATAAAAGTTTTACTTGGGTTTGAACTTTAATAAATATGAAAAGTATCTATTAAGGGTTCAGAACTACATTCATTTTTTACTATATTTCTAATCAGTAATATTATATCAAATATAAAATAATGAAGCATTATACTATGCCAACAAAACTGATTATTCTGTTATTATTTATAGCGGTGGTTTATTCTTGCTCTCCTGATTTACCGATAGTACCCCCAATTAATACAATACCGACAGACGAATTTCATCCCGGAAAATTTGTTTGGCGTGATTTGATGACTGACGATATTCCTTCTGTCAAAAAGTTTTACACAGAACTTTTTGGTTGGACTTATATAGATGTTGCCGAAGGAGATAAAGATTATTCAGTTATACTTCATGAGGGTAGACCAATTGCAGGTATGTTTAAACTTCGCGATGTAAAAGTAGAACATAAATATTCACAGTGGATAAGCTACATTTCCGTTCCTGATATGAATCAGGCAATAAATTATACTAAGAAAAGTGGTGGAACTATCTATAGAGAACCCTTCCAATTACCGAATCGTGGTAATGTATCGTACGTTTTTGATTCACAGAACGCAGTACTTGCGCTTGTTAAATCCAGCAGTGGTGATCCAAAAGATGGTGAACCTTATTATAATGGATGGCTTTGGACAGAATTATGGACGAATAATATTGAAAAGTCAAGTGAATTTTATACTGAACTGTTCGGGTATAATTTAAAAAAATATTCCACCTCAGGCGAAAATTTGTATTATGTTTTTCAGAGGGAAAATAAACCGAGAGCCGGAATGGTTAAAATTCCATTTGAAAATGTTAAACCTCACTGGATGCCTTACATCGCCGTAAAAGATCCATCGGAAGTAGTAAAAAAAGTTGAACAATTAGGTGGAACTGTATATCTTGGAACAGAAGGTATCATCGGAAATAACGCCGCAATTATTGCGGACCCATCTGGTGCCGTATTTACCGTTCAAAAGTGGCCACTTGATACAGGAAAATTAAAGGAGGTAAAAGATGAATAAGAAAATCAAACATTTACTTTTTATTATTTTCTTCTTTTTACTACTACTACTCTCTGGGTGTGGAACCGGTCAAGTCAGTGTTGGTGTAGGAGTTTATGCTCCTGGCGCTTGGGGTGGCCCGTATGGTGCCGGATACTATCCACCAGTAAGAGTTGGATACCCGGTGTATTAATTATTTAATATAAATTAGCTTAGAGACATCTTATGAAATTAAAATATCTTATTAAAATATTTTGCTCTACTTCACTACTTCTCTTAATAACATCCTGCTCGACAAAAACGACTATTATCGGTGAGTGGCAACCTGAAAATTATAAAAAAGATACAATCAGCAATGTGCTGGTATTAGGAATATTCAACAAAGATAAACCGCTTCTTAGAAGAAATTTTGAGAACGGAATAACCAAAGCATTTAAAGATGATGGAATCAAAGCAACTCCATCAATGGATCATATGCCTTACGATGTAACTGTAGATTCAACTACATTTGAAAAATATTTTAAGGATTTAAATGTTGATGCAGTTGTCGTATCAAGACTTGTTGCAATTGATCAGAAACGCGATTATCAATCAGGATATCTTTACACAGTTCCCTTTAGTTACTATTATGGATTTTACTCCTTTTACTATACTGGTATAGCATATGCAAATTCATCAGGGACCTTAACGAAGGATGTTGTTGTTGTTCTAGAGACAAACATTTATGGAACAGATGATAAACAATTAATCTGGAGTGGAATTTCAGAAACAATGGACCCTGATAAAGCATCCGACGTAATTTATTCATTTGGTGAAACTTTAGTAAGTACACTAAAAAAAGAAGGCTACTTCAAATAGAAGAGTCCGGGTATTTAAGTTTGCACATCCCAAATTTCAACAGATCCAAATTATATTTTTAAAAAGTTAGATAATTAATTATGTTAAGAAAAATTCTGTTTGCAGTTTTTACTTTCTTACTTATATCCGGATGTTCATCTATTTCTGTAAACAGTGATTATGATATATATGCTGACTTCAGCAAATACAAAACATTTTATGTTTATAATGGTGTTATAAAGGATAGCAGACTGGAATCTGTACCCCTTGCAAAAAAACGTGTCTACGATGCAATCGAAACAGAAATGCAGAAGAAGGGATTTACCAATGAAGACTCAACAAAGGCCGAATTAATTATCTATGCCCAGGCAACAACGGCAGAAAAATTGAATGTAAATTCTTATGGATATAGTTATGGTTACGGCTGGGGTCCTTATCCTTACGGGAGAAATATTGATGTTTCATATTTTACACAGGGTTCTCTGATCATTGATTTTGTTGATAATGAAAACGATCAATTAGTCTGGAGGGGTATCGGAACGGCAGTTATTCAGGACAAGGGAACTCCTGAAGAACGCAAACAATTTATTAATGAAGCAGTAACCAAAATTCTGGATCAATTTCCACCCTCAAATTAATAATGAAGGATTTGTAAAGGATCTCAAAAAAATAATTTTTATACCAGATAATGAATTAAGTTTATTAATTACATTTTAGTTATTCCTTTTTGACCTTCGATTATTACTGAATCCCACCAAAAATCAAGCAAATTATTGTTATTTTTCATAATAAAATTGAGAAAATAATGAGTTTTATCTTAACCAGAATTTCATTTTTCGTATTATTCATTCCTCTTCTATCTGCCCAGGAAATTGTTAACCAATCAGCCCTATATATTGGTGAAAATTTTAGACTATACCCAAGTAACGTAAGCCAGACAGAAGTTTTTATTGTAACGCATCCTTCAAATCCTGATATCATTTTTTCATCCGCTAATACTATAGTATTTAATCCTTTTTTTGTCAGTGAAGGAATATATGTGACCACTAACGGTGGCAGTAGTTGGTACGGATCAGATACTTGCAATGGTGCTCCAATAATACTGCATGGCGGAGATCCCGGAATCACTATAGATAAAAATGGAACTTTTATTTTGTCAAGGATTGGATTTTCTGCTGGTCTCTATTCACATTATTCAAATGATAATGGACTCTCATGGTCAAATCAAAAAACCATTACAAACGATGATCTTGAAAGAGCTACATTAACTTCTGATGTGCATCCCGTTAGTCTTTATTATGGTAGGGCTTATGCTGCCTGGATAAAGTTTGCTCCACCATTCCCTGTAAATTATGCTTTCACTGATGATGGTGGAATCAATTGGTCCGGACCTTTTCAAGTTAATAATCCAATTCAGAGAAGTGCTGGTGGTGATATAACCATGGGTTTGGATGGAAAGGTTTTTGTCTGCTGGGCTGGAGTTACCACTGTTTCCCCGTATACTGAAGATTTTGTAGGTATTGCGTCATCTACAAATGGAGGCAATTCCTGGCAGGTAACCGAAAATGCTTTTGATATGAATGGAATAAATGGGCTACTTACACAAAAAGGAAATATTAGAGTTAACGGATTGCCGAATATTGCCGTTGATACCACGGGTGGATTGAGAGATGGCTGGATTTATATTATAACAACACAAAAAAACTTAGCCCCTGCAGGCAACGATCCTGATGTAATTCTGAATCGATCTACTAATGGTGGGCAAACCTGGTCATCTGGTATAAGAGTAAATCAGGATCCAATGAACAATGGAAAAATACAGTACTTTCCTGCCGTTCATGTTGATAAAACCGGTGGATTGAATGTAATCTTTTATGATGACAGGAATACAACTTCTGATTCATCCGGGGTTTTTCTTGCACGGTCGGAAGATGGCGGGAATTCGTGGAAGGAATTTGAGATAAGTGACCGAAATTTTAAACCTGTACCTTTAGCTGGAACATCTGTTGGATATCAGGGAGATAATATTTCAATTACATCTTCAAACGGAAAACTATGGCCGGTCTGGATGGATAACAGAACTGGAACATACCAGATTTGGACAGTACCAATTGAACTCTCGTCTGTAAATGTTGAGGAAGATGATTATATCGTGTCAGAATTCTCGTTAGAGCAAAATTATCCTAATCCTTTTAATCCAGCTACCTCTATCAATTTCAAAATCCCGGAAAATGGAAATGTTCGGTTAGTAGTTTATGATGTTTTGGGAAAGGAAGTAGCATTACTAATAAATGAGGATATGGACGGAGGAAGTCATAAGGTAAAATTCAATGCTGTAAATTTGCCAAGTGGAATTTACTTTTACAGTTTAACCTCCGGTCAGTATTCCGAAACAAAAAAGATGATCTTAATGAAGTAATTTGAAAGTAAGTAAGCTTTATTTTAACAGTATCATTTTTTTCGTTTTAAGTTTGCCGTCTACATTAAGCTGCACATAATAAACTCCACTGGGACGTCCGTCTGCAAGCCACATTAATTTATAACTGCCACCTAGTTTGTATTCGTTAACCAATGTTTCAATTTTAATCCCCAAAACATCAAATACTTTTATAATTATCTGAGCGGGTCTTTGTAAACTATAAACAATATTTGTAGATGAATTAAAAGGATTAGGATAATTTTGATAAAGAGTAAACTCGTTCAACGTTAAAAGAGTCTCGCTGACTACATTATCCGGATTTTGAAACTTATACTTCACTATAGCACCCTCTTCTCCAACCGCATAGCCGGTCAGTGAATCAGTGAATTGTACATCATATAATTTTGAACTATCCGGTGAGGAATATGCAAACCAATTTTCACCATAATCAAATGTGGCAACCAGCCTTTCTGAATGTGGTACAACAGCCCAACCTTCATTTTCTGTTCTGAAAGAAACTGCAAGCGCCTGTCCGAATATTCCAATCTCAAAGTAACTCCAGGTTTCTCCGGCGTCAGTCGAACGGATAAGTCCGACTCCAAATTGATCGGGATCACCGCCGATTCCCATCACATTAAGCGAGTCGAAATAATGTATATCCCATATTTCATCTGCCGGGCTGTATTGTGCATCAATAGGAGTCCAGCTATCCCCAGCATTTGTTGTCTTCCAGACAACACCAGCGATATCAAACCGTCCTCCACATGCAAATCCATAATTGTAATTATAAAACTTAAAATCAATGACAGGAAAATTTGAAAAAGTACCGGAATCGATATTAGCTGACTCCCACAGTTCTCCTCCATCTGTGGTAATCAGAAACTTTCCCGGCACTCCACCCATAAATCCTCTTAGTGAATCAAGAAAATAAATGCCCCTCAAAAAAACGCCTTCTTCTCTGTATTCCGCCACACTCCAGTTTTCCCCTCCATTGGTTGTTTTTAAAATTTCAGTTCCGTAAAAAAGTCTGTCTTCTGAGATAAAATCCGCCCAAGCTAATGCCCAAGCTCTGTTATCATCAAGAAAGAAAAGCCTCATTATTTTGTTTGATGTGTTCGTTTCTTGCTGAGTCCAGTCTTTTCCGCCATCACTTGTGTAAAAAACCTGCCCGGAATCTCCACCAACCCAGCCTCTTAGACTATCAGCAAAATGCAATGTTCTCAGAAAATATTCTGTTGGACTCGATATTCTTTCCCAAAAATCCTGAGCGAAGTTTAACGACGATAAAACAATCACCAGCAGAAGTATATGTGATATTTTTACTTTCATAAATTCAATATGAAATATACAATTCACGGAGGAAAAATTAGTTGGAAATTTTAATGCCCAGTATAAACTTAAGACGGTAATGACATATTTATCCACTTAAATTAAGCTGATGAATCACTATATTTAATGTATAAAATTCAAAAAATAAGGAATAAAATGAAATCAGTATCTTTCGTAATAATATCATTGCTCATACTTTTCGGATGTGGAAAAGAGCAGAATCAGGAATTAAGTGAAGCAGATGTACAAAAAAATGAACCACACATTGCTAGTGTTATGGATAAAATTGAAGCCGGCTCTTACAACTATTTGCAGGTTTCTGAAAATAAAAATTCTTACTGGATTGCAGTTCCATCGATGGAAATTGAAGTTGGTGAGACAGTTTACTTTTCTAAATTTATGGTAATGGAAGAATTTAACAGTCCCACCATTGACAGAACATTCGATGAAATATTATTCGTTGAAGATGCACGTAAATCTCCAACACCCGATGAAATGAAAAATATTCACTCGGGATCAACTTCTTCAGATAAGCAAAAAATAAGCGTTGAGCCTTTATCTGATGGCATGTCTGTTCAGCAAATTTATGCGGAAAAATCGAATCTTGCAGGAAAAAATGTAAAAGTTAAAGGACAGGTTGTAAAATTCAATAAGCAGATAATGAAAAGGAACTGGATTCATATACAGGATGGAACAGGAACAGAAAATGATTTTGATTTAGTGCTTACATCCGACCAGGATGTTAAGGTTGGTGATATTATTGTTGCTGAAGGAACAGTTGCCGTTGATAAAGATTTTGGGGCCGGATATTTCTTTCCTGTTATGATTGAAAATGTTCAGATAGCCCAAGACTAATTTAGAATTACGAATTACTCGAGAAGCGGACCGAGATCGGTTCCAGGATACATAATAAAAGCAATTGCAAATGCCAGGACAGAAATAATTAAACCATACATAAAGAACGTGTAACAGATTCTTAGTTTTTGGTATTTCTGTCCTAACACTTGTCCAAGGTAATAGAAATCCTTTATCATGTTGTCATAAAGGAAGTCTTTATCCTTCATCATTTCTTTCATCCCCCAGGTAAATTCTTTTAAACCCACTTTATGAAAATTTCCAAAAAATAAAAGGTTAACTTTTTTCTCTTTGATATCTTCTTCCGTAAACATACCTCTTGTTACTTTAGGACGAGTGACAAGTATCGCATAAACTAATGTAACCATACTGGATAATGCTAACATCGCCGTTGGAATTATCAAATGAGGGTTTGTATCCAGTTTTCTTACCATAATGCTAACAATTATTGTAAGGATCAGAGTATTAACACTAATCATAATGTTGGCTTTTGTATCTGCCATAGAACTGAATTCCACATGTGTGCGAATCGTATTTCTAAACATAGTTTCAATTGAACGACCAGCATCCTTTTCTTTATTCTTATCCTTATCCTTTTTCTTTTTCGTACCAGAATCCTCTGAACCGGATGAATCGGACTTTTCCTCTTCGTGTTTCATTTTAAATTTCTTTAGTTTCTTTTTGGTATTAATATAATTAATATTTTTCTGAGTTCCGTAACGTTCATTTGCGTATTCAGTGTAGAATTTATGCTCTTCCATAAATTTCACATTATTTCTAATCCATTCAACTTCATCGATCTTACCATCTCCCAGTGCTTCAAGCTCACTCTTATATAGTTCAACTTTGCTATCGAAACTATTCGTACCCAGATGATGCAGATCCGCATCGCATATTATTTCTTCAAGTAAATTTTTTGGGTTTCTCGGCATTCGCGTAGCACTAATTAATGTAACTATTTTTTCGATATTGCCTTGTGGATAATTATTTTCGGAAAGAAATATTTTAGCCATTTTAATTCCAATATCTTCATGACCTTCACAGGTTTCTATATGACCGATATCGTGAAACCAGGAAGCGATAATCAAAATTTCTTTATCCTTATCATTCACTCCTGCTGCGTCCGCCAATTCTTCAGCAACCTTTGCAACTTCAGCCGTGTGTGTAAAATTGTGATATAAGCAATCCTCTGAACCCTTCTGTCTGAAGGTCGATCCTATATATTCTTTAACTTTGCTCAAGATATTATTATCCATATACCATTCCAATTTTGAATATTTTTTTTGCAAAGTAAGTTTTTATCGATTGACATTCCTTGTTTCTTCTTTATATTTTAATGTTTATAGTAAAATTTAGAATCATTATATCACTATTATGGTGATAATAATCACAATTAATTAACATTGAAATCCAGATATCCATTTTTCATATTATTACTTTTAGACATTAAATATTATGTGATTCAAATCATCAACTGAAATGAAAACACTCTATCTTGTTAGGCACGCAAAATCATATTGGGGAGATCAGAGCCTGAAGGATTTTGATCGACCCTTAAATAAACGTGGACAAAGAGATGCACCATTTATTGGGAATATGCTCAAGGAGAAAAAACTCGAGGCGGAGCTGGTGATATCGAGTCCTGCAAAACGAGCAAAAAAAACTGCTCAGGAAATAGCTGAAAAACTTGGTTATCCAGAAAAAAGGATATTGTTCAATGAAGAACTATATGAAGCATCATTAAATGATATTCTTGAATTAATAAAAAATATTGATGAAAAATATTCGGTGGTGATGATATTCGGACATAATCCTGGTCTCACATTACTTAATAACAATATTTCTAACTTATATATCGATAACATCCCTACTTGTGGGGTTGTAGCATTATCGACTGATAGTAAATGGAGTGATTTAAAAGAAAATAGCTGCGAACATATGTTCTTCGAATTTCCTAAATTGTATTTTAAATAAACATAAGTAAATGTCTGATAACATTTTTTTTGATCGTGAATTAAGCTGGATTTCATTTAACTACAGAGTATTACAGGAAGCAAAAGATCCATCAGTTCCTCTTTACGAAAAAATTAAATTCTTAGCCATATATTCTTCAAATCTTGATGAATTCTTTAGAGTACGAGTTGCATCAATTCGTAGCCTTCTCAATTTAAAAAATAAAACAAAGAAAAAACTTTCTTTTAAACCACAGTTACTTTTAAAGAATATTATAGATATAGTTAACTCTCATCAGGAAGAATTTGGTAAAATTTATCGTGAAGAAATTATTCCGGGTTTGAATAAAGAGAATATTTTTATCGCTGATCAAAATTCTTTGAACGAAAACCTAAAGGAATTTGTAAACAGATATTTTTTAGATCAGGTAATGCCTTTTGTTCAGCCAACCCTTCTTGACAAAAATAAAGTCGTTACTTTTCTTCATAACCGTACAATATATCTTGCAGTTAGATTAAAGCGCAAGAATATTTCCAAAAAAAATAAAATTTCAAAAATTCAAAGATTTAAATACGCTATTGTAGAAATTCCAGCAGACAAGCTCGGAAGGTTTGTTGTTCTTCCATCGGAAAGCGAAAAGTATTTTGTGATGTTTCTCGATGATTTAATCAGATTGAACCTGCAGCATCTCTTCCCTGGTTATAGTGTAGAATCTAGCTATTCAATTAAGCTTACGCGTGATGCTGAACTCTATATTGATGATGAGTTTAGTGGTGATTTGCTTTCTAAAATAAAAAAAGGATTATCAAAAAGGACGACAGGTATCCCTTCACGATTTCTTTTTGATAATGAAATGCCCAATGATTTTTTAAAATTTTTGCAGACCACTCTTTCATTAAAAAAAAATGATCTAATCCCCGGAGGTAGATATCATAACTTCAATGATTTTTTTCAATTCCCAAAGTTTAACAAACCACATCTTGAATATCAGGCGATGCCTCCACATAGCTGTAAAGAACTCAATGGCGTAGTTTCAGTATTTGATGCTGTATCGACAAAGGATATTCTCTTAAGTTATCCCTATCAATCTTATGGGTACGTTTTAAGGTTCATTGAGGAAGCTGCTGAAGATGTTAATGTTAAATCAATTAAGATTACATTATATCGCGTTGCCGACAAATCACTTATTGTTCGCTCACTGATTAAAGCGGCAGAAAATGGTAAGAGTGTTACAGCATTTGTGGAAGTTAAAGCCAGATTTGACGAAGAGACAAATTTTACTTCTGCAGAAAAGCTTCAGAAGTCCGGGGTAAAAGTATATTTTAGTTTTCCCGGATTAAAAGTACATTCTAAGCTTTGCCTCGTTGAGCGAACTGAAAAAGAAAAGACCAGGTATTACTCCTATTTATCCACAGGAAACTTTAATGAAAAGACAGCAAGAATTTATTCCGATTATGGGTTGTTAACCAGTGATCAGAATATTAGCGGCGAAATTAAAAAAGTTTTTAATTTTCTTGAAAGAAAAACTGAGAAAGAAAAATTTAACCATCTTCTCGTAGCCCCTTTTAATTTAAGAAAACAATTAGTAAAGCTGATTGATAATGAAATAGAAAATTCAAAATCCGGCCAACCCTCAGAAATCATACTAAAGCTGAATAGTCTAGAAGATAAAAAGATGATTAAAAAGCTTTATGAAGCGTCTCAGGCAGGAGTTCAGATAAAATTAATCATTCGGGGTATATGCTGTCTCATTCCTGGGGTTAAAGGGCTAAGCGAGAATATAGAAGTAATTAGCATTGTAGATAGATTTTTAGAACATGCACGGATTTATGTTTTTTATAACAATGGTGATAAAAAATACTATTTGTCTTCTGCTGATTGGATGAAAAGAAATCTTAGTCGAAGAGTAGAGGTTGCTTTCCCAATTTATGATAAGTCTATTCAAAAACAGTTAGAAAGAATGATTGAAATTAATTTGGGTGATAATATTAAATCAAGAATTATAGACCAACAGCAGAACAATAATTATAGATATTCGGATGAAGAGAAGAAAATCAGAAGTCAATATGAGATTTATAATCTATTTAGTTAAATAGATGACGATTCGATCAAAATCAAAAAGAAAAACCGAAACCGATATTAAAAATAGTTGTTTCAGGTGAAAATGCTAGATATGTCGTTCCAATTAATGTTGAGTTAAGATAGGCAACCCAAATTCCAGCTCCATAGGATGGATGCCATTTAGTTGAAGTATCATTCACTGTAAATACTCTACCCGTTTCTGCAAATACATTTATACCCACTCTACTTTTTAATATAACATTGATTTTTGTAATAAAAAGTCTCAGTTCAGCTTGTCCAAATACAGAAGCATCACCGGAGAATCTTCCATCATAGTATCCTCTAAGGTTGTTTCTACCACCGACTGTCGCCCCAGCGTAAAATGGATACTTACTAAATACCTTGCTACCACCTACTCTTAATGCAAGCGTTGCAAAAGAAATTGGTTCGGGCGTGAGGTATGCTCTTAAATCGAATCCAGCTATATAAAATGTTTCAGGTATGTCATAAACATCTGGAAATATCCTGCCGTAAAAATTCATCCAATATCCATTCATAGGATATTCACTTTGATCTTTTCCTTCTATCTTAAGTCCCAAATGAATTCCAAATGGTTTTATAACACCCAAACCATAATCTCCATATCTGAATCCGCTGAGAAGAGTATCATTATTTGTTGAAGTATTTGTTCTAATAAATGAAATGCCAAGACTTCCAATAATTTTTTGCGAAAAATCATAATACATTGTTGGGAAGAAAGTTATTAAGTTCTGGTTAACATGGTAGTATTTTTCGGCATCGAGATTTTTACTAAAAGAGGTTTCATTTCCATATCCAAAATAACGGGTAACAAATTGTTGAGTCCAGGCTACCCGAAGGTTTAATCTTCCCTTATTTACTAAATTATAAAAATCCGATTGATAAGCGACAGCAAAATTGCTAAATAGCGTTGCGTAGCTTATCGTTATTTGTTGCATGTAATCCATAGGCACTGCTCTGAAATCATAACTGTTCAATTGAACTCCGCCGCCGAATGTGAATCCATAATCAGAATTATAATCAATTATTGGGACAAGAAGCCAGTCGTGTCCGCGATCCCTCATTTTTGGTTCGTACTTATCCTGATCATTTTCTGGTTCAGGCCATTTTGAATCATCATATACAGTTCCAGGACCTGCGAATACTTCAGTTTTATCACCACTATCATAAAAGTAAGTTTTATTCTCAGCGGCAGGAAATGGTGTAAAATGAAACAAGTACCCACTTACTAGTGATTCATCCACAAATTCATCTTTCCCCTTGCCACCAACTACTCTAACAACAGGGCTTTCCTTGCAGTCACCTTTTACAATAGCTTTATCATCACCCTCGTTCATATGAATTCTAATATCTTTGGTTACTTCATTATCAAAGATTTTTTGGAACAGTGGCTCATCTTTTCCATCACCTGTGGTCTTATCTCTTCTGGAAATAGTTATATTTGTTTCTTTATCATTAAGTCTATCAACAACTATATAATCATCTTCATCACTACAAAATATATCTGCATATTTATTTACCAAAATATAAAATTTATCTGATGCAGATTGAAGATTATCTCTCCGGGATCTTAATTTAGTTTCTAGTTCATTGCTGCATACTGAATAAACTTCGGGAGGTAATCTCTTAACAGCTTCTGTTATTACTTCATCAGTTATTTTAGATTTTACATAATATGTGATTGAATCCCAGGTTACTTTAGTTAATTCAGTTAAGACACGTCTATCCAGAAATCTTCCATTCCAGGTAAGATCTTCAATTTGAGGATAATCCTTTCCAAAATCATTTAGTTGAGGAACTATATACACCGCAACGTAAGGTAAGACCCCATCATACTTGGAAAATGCCTGGTCTCTATCCCTGGGAATCGGTTTCCATATTTTGTGCTTTTCACCTTTATATACTGAATCGTATCTTGCCCATCGCCATTGATCCATATGCCGATCCCAATCGTTAATAAGCATATCTATCAATCTTGCTTTTAAATATAATTCCGCATCAATTTTTTGACTTCTTTTTTTAGCAAGATAGTCAAACAACTTATAAGTTCCTTTCACGTCATCAGCATCATCAAAGCCAGGGTTATCATCGTCTTTCTCGGACGGGTGTTCCTCAATAAATCCAATAATACCACCAAAGTCTTCCTTATATTCACCAAGTTTATTATCATCGGGAAGAAAAATTAATTTTGGCTTAGCCTCAGGAATTCCTACAGCATCGAGAAAAGGTGTAACTACCAATGGTGCAAAAGGATTAGCTGAACTTATCTGATCTTCTACAATTTTTTCAGCAATAGAATTGCGCAAATCTTCAGGTAATATTTTTGATGGATCTTTGTCTATCGAACGGAACTTCCAGATTCTCCCGTCATTTCCTTTGAAGCGAAGAGATTTGGTTTGCATGCCCCCACCACGCTCAATCGGGGTTAATCCTCCAGCAAATTCATTGAGGTTTAATACTTCTACTTTAACGGGTGTAGTCCAGACTTTTCGCCAGTGCTCACCAAACCAAAATTCATAAAATCCACTGGCTGCAAACTGCCCACCCGGAATAATTGTTATATATTCTTTTTCATAATTTGTTTGACTAAAAGAAATCTTCTGTAATAGCAATACAAATAGCAATATGAATATTTTATCTTTCAATATATTTTTTCATTTCTAAATATGAATTTAGAATCAGGAGTATTATTCCAAAGGTAAGTTCATCCGTTGCAGAATTTTTGGAAACTCTGGATGATCGTGAATTTCCTTCCAGTATCTACCATTAATAAAATTCAATCCACCAAGTCTTTTATCAATTGCACTATTCAATAAATCGAACACTTTATCTAAATCCCCAAGTCCTATGTGAATAATTGCTTTATCCATATCCAATGGAACTTCTTCAGAATCAATGTCCTCAAGCTGATTTAGGTATTCTTTGGCTTTTTCAGGTTGTTCAAGTTTAGAAAAAGCATACCCCAATCCTGCGATAGCTTTTGACTGGTAACCAGGCTTTTTAAGATTTTGATTAAATATTTCCATTGCTTTTTCATAGTTTGCTGCCTTTAAATACATCCACGCAAGACTATTCCAGGTATCTCCAAATTCAGAGTCGATTTCAATGGTTTTGCTGTGTTGATCAATAGCCAAATCAAACAGATTATTATTGAAATATGCAAACGCAAGTATATAGCTTATCGATGCGTTCAATGGATCCATCTGATACGCTAATTCTGCCTCCTTCAAGGCTTTCTTATGATATCCGAGAGTTGTTAAAAGCATTGAATAGTACTGATGCGTTTCACCGGAATTAGGGTTTATCTCAAGTGCTTTTAGAAAACATTTTTCTGCACCCTCCCAATCCCAATCACTAAAATATTTAACCATTCCCAAAGAGATTTGTGCATCAAGGAGAGAGTTATCAAGGTCAAAAGATTTAAGAGCAAATTCTTTCGCTTTTGTATAAGCAATTTTGTTTGATAAAAATCCAGCCGCACCTAAAAAAGTGTAACAAGCAGATAATCTTGCATAAGCCAAAGGAAAGTCTGGACACGATTCCACTGCATCTTCAAAATATTTTATTGCCTTTTGCATAAAATCCGGCGCCCACTTATTCCAGTTAAATAATCCTTTTAGATATAGGTTGTATGCGTCAATGTTCTTGGTTGATATTTTAACAAGCGGATCAGCAGGCTTTTGAATTGTAATTGTTTTTTTTAGCTGCTCTACAATTGAATTAGCGAGCTCATCTTGGACAGAAAAAATATCTTCCAGATTTCTGTCAAAAGTTTCCGACCATTTATGATAGCCATCATTGGCATTTATTAGCTGAGCAGTAACCCTGACACGATTACCATATTTTCTGACACTTCCTTCCAGAACAGTTTTTACACCCAATTGTTTTCCAATATCTCTTATATCAATATTTTTTCCCTTAAACGCAAATGAGGAAGTTCGGGAAGTAACTAGCAATCCATCTACTTTCGCAAGAGCGTTTAATAATTCTTCTGTGATGCCATCGCTAAAGTATTCATTTTCCCTTTCAGCGCTCAGGTTAAGAAACGGCAAAACTGCAATCGAATTTTCTGAGTTAGTTGTTTTGCCTTCGAGATCTTGGTGAGTTGGAAGAATTAATCCTTCAGCTTTGACGGCATAAAGTTTAACAGGTGATTTAACATTTTTTAAATTGAATCTACCGAGAAATACAGTTGAAATATCCTGATGATTTTTTAACTCATCATTAATTTTATCAGAAATTAAAACACTTCCCGAAACTGCGATATTTTCAATTCTTGATGCAATATTAACACCATCACCATAAACTCCTTCATCATCATAAACAACATCACCAGCATGAAGACCAATTCTTAGCGGAACAATTGGTTCATTTTGAAGCTCCTGCTGAATTTTAGCAGCGCACATTGCTGCCTCAATGACGCTACCAAAAATTGAGAGAGTCCCGTCGCCGTAATATTGAAGAATTTGCCCTCTATGCTCCAGAACCAATCTTTCCAGAACTTCCCTGTGCTTACTTCTTAACATTTTTGCTCGCCTTTCATCTTCCTGCATCAGCGCAGTGTAGCCTACCATATCGGTAAACATTATTGCTGCGAGCATTCTTATTTCTTTCATAGTACTGATTTGTGAATCGTTAATTAAAAATTTTCAGAAGTGAGAAGAAATTAAAGGACTAATCGATTAATTGCAAAATTTTGTAAACCAGCGGAAACTAAAAATTGTAAAAGGAAGGATTTTACACCTTCCTTTTACTAATAAATTATTATTTTTTCTTTGCTCCGGCTTCGGCCACAGCAATTGCAGTCATATTGATTATATCATCAACGGTTGCTCCACGCTGTAGAACGTGGATAGGTTTTTTCATACCCATCAAAATTGGGCCAACAACTGAAGCCTGACCAATTCTTGCCATCAGTTTATATGCAATATTACCTGAATTGAGGTCGGGGAAAATAAGAACATTAGCTCTACCTTTCAAAGAACTGAAAGGATATTCATTTTCGATGATGTTCGGAATAACTGCCGTATCTGCCTGCATCTCACCATCAATAATTAATTCTGGTCTGAGTTTCTTCACTAATTCAGTTGCTTGTTTTACTTTTAAAGATTCAGGATAAGGAGAACTACCAAAGTTGCTGAATGAAAGCATAGCAATTTTTGGTTTAACATCGAATTCTCTGGCTGTATCAGCAGCGGTTATGGCAATTTGAGCAAGTTGCTCTGCTGTAGGATTTATGTTTACGGTTGTATCAGCAAAGAAATATACATCCTGCTTGGCAAACACGATATACAATCCTGAAACAACTTTTAATCCCTCCTTCATTCCGACGCATTGTAATGCCGGACGGATTGTAGTTGGATAATTTGTTGTTAACCCACTAATTAACGCATCTGCTTCTCCTAGTTCAACCATCATCGAACCGAAGTAATTGGGTTTCTTGATTAGTTTTTGAGTGTCTTTTAAGGTAGCTCCTTTTCTTGAACGTTTTTTGTAAAATTCATTTGCGAACTGAATTACTTTTTCATTTGATTCTGGATCAAGTATCTGAAATTCCTTTTCATCAAATTCTAATCTTTCTATTTCTGATTTTATCACTTTTTCATTACCTAAGAGAATTGGGAAAGCCATATTATCATTAAATGCTACATGCGCGGCTCTAATAATTTTTTCTTCTTCACCTTCCGGATATACAACTTTTACGGGTTTTTTCTGCGCCTTATGGATCATCACCCTGATTAGTTCTTTTGATAAACCTAGTCTTTCTTTTAACCTCTCTTCATATTTTTGCCAGTCCATTTCTTTAATTTTGGCTACACCTGTTTCTATTGCTGCTTTAGCAACTGCAGGAGCAACATACCAGAGCACTCTTGGATCAAATGGCTTTGGGATTATATATTCCTTACCAAATGAAAAATCTTCACCACCATATGCGCTTAACACCATTTCAGGAACTTTTTCTTTGGCTAACTTCGCCAGTGCCAATGTTGCAGCCATTTTCATTTCTTCATTGATTGCAGTGGCTCTAACATCCAAAGCGCCTCGAAAAATAAACGGAAATCCAAGAACATTGTTAACCTGATTTGGAAAATCGCTTCTACCTGTTGCCATAATTAAATCTTCTCTCACAGAGACAGCTTCATCGTACATTATTTCAGGATCAGGATTAGCCATTGCAAAAATTATCGGATCTTTTGCCATTGATTTAACCATATCTTTATTAACAACTCCACCAATTGACAATCCTACAAATACATCGGCACCTTTCATTCCCTCAGCAAGTGAGGAAAATCCTTTATCTTGTGCAAAACCTTCTTTGTACTTGTTAAGATCTTTTCTATCCTTTGTGATGCAACCTTTAGTATCAAACATCCAGATATTTTCTCTTTTAGCACCAGCCAATATGTAAAGTTTGCAACAGGATATTGCAGAAGCACCTGCACCGTTAACTACAATTTTCACTTTATCAATTTTTTTGCCTGCAACTTCGACGGCATTAATTAATGCAGCGCAGGAAATAATTGCAGTTCCATGCTGATCATCGTGAAACACAGGAATATTCATCGTTGCTTTTAATTGTTCTTCAATTTCAAAGCATTCAGGTGCTTTTATATCTTCAAGATTTATCCCGCCAAAGGTTGGCTCTAAAACCTGTACAGTTCTTATAATTTCTTTAGAATCGTGTGAGTTTATTTCAATATCAAAAACATCTATATCTGCAAATCTTTTAAAGAGCACACCTTTACCTTCCATAACAGGTTTGCCTGCTTCAGCACCAATATCTCCTAATCCTAGGACAGCTGTCCCATTAGAAATTACGGCGACTAGGTTTCCTTTTGCAGTATATTTATATACATCTTCAACATTATTATGAATTTCTCTGCAAGGTTCTGCTACTCCCGGTGTGTATGCCAGAGAAAGATCTCTGGAAGTTAAACATGGCTTCGAAGCTATCACTTCAATTTTACCTTTTCGTTCGATTGAGTGATATTCCAGTGCTTCTTCTTTACTTATTTTCATTTAGAACTCCTGATAAATTTTTCATATTTATAAATAGATACTTTAGGTAAGAATTGAGAAAACGCGATTTTAGACTTAACATTGGAATGCAATTTAGATTCAGAAAATGATGCTAATTTTAGAAAATTTCTAGTACAAAATTACTTCAATTTCAGGAATTAGCCTAAGTAATCTTGATAATTTTATTAAGATAGTTAATAAACAGCAACTATTCCGGGCGACTTTCCCTTGCTGACTCCTCGATCAACTTATGCGATAGCTCTTTTCCTAAATATAGATCAATAAAATAATGCAGAACATAAAGTAAAGGAGTTAGAAAAACAGCAACAGCGAATTTGTATATATAATTGACCACTCCGATAGCAAGCACTAACGATAAATCCCAACCTGCACCGAAATAGAACGCAATTAGCAGTACGACAAAACTATCAATCAGTTGTGATACTAAAGTAGATCCGGTTGCACGTAGCCATATTTTAGAACTTCCTGTAAACTGACGCAAAAAATGAAAAACATAGACATCGACTATTTGTCCAATTAAAAAAGCAGTCAATGATCCGAGAATGATCCATAATCCTTGTCCGAAGATTGTATTAAAAGCTTCATCCATATTTATGACACCAAAATTCGTTTCTCTCTGAATCCAGAAATCAGCCGGATGTAATCCCATTGCAAAATAAACCATCAGAAAGGCGTAGGCAATTATTCCTGCCGCTGTGAATGACATAAACCTAACACCCTTTCGTCCAAAGTATTCATTAATAATATCCGTCATTATGAATACAACCGGCCAAAGCAAAACACCTGCTGTGAGATTGAATGAGAGACTGCTTTCACCAAAAAATGAAAGGTTTACAGGATCGAGACCAAGCCACTTTTCAAGCGAAAATATTTTGACACCAATAAATTCGGCAAGAAGTGCATTTGCTACGAAGAATGCTCCAAGAATGTAGAATAGTCTGCTGCTTTTGTTATCCATATTCTGCTATTTATTTGAAATTTTTCCTGGCAATATAAAAAAAAGCGGTATCATCGCTGATACCGCTTTCGTGGAGAGAGAGCTACTATATGGGTTTATCTTCTTTTTCGTTCTGCTGAACTCTCATTTTTTTTAGTCCGATTGTTACTCTGTTTTTTATCATTATTCTTTTGCTGTTGAACATTTTTTCCAGACTCTTGTCTGACTTTCGTCTGTCTTGACTGTTCATTGGAAATCCTGGTGTTTTCATTTTTAACTTTTACCGTTTGTTCCTGTTTTTTACTATCTACTTTTGAATCGTTTCTTTGTTTATCGTTCTGCTGCTTAACCTGGTTTTCATTCCTGCTGATTATCTCTCTGTTAGTTTGAACAGTTCTATCGTTTTTCTTTTCTTTTTGTACATTCTGTTCTATTTTCCGTTTATCAATAGATCTATTCTCTTCGAAAACCCTGTTATCACTTTTAATATCATTTCTTTTTTGATTGGTTTTTAATCCGTCAAGTTTTCTTCCGGTAGAATTATCTTTTCTAACTTCAGTTGTAACATCTTCTCTTCCTCCGATTTTTACTTTTTCCATATCAACTGAAGTTTTTCTGTTCTCACGTTTTATTTCCATTCTGCCTACATCGTTTCTAATCAGTTTATCTCTGCTAATATCAAGAGTTCTGATTTTATCCTGCTCTCCATAGCCATTACGGCTAAGTTCTCTTGAATCACTTACTCTCAACAGGTCACGTTGTTTTATATCTTTACCTGAACGGACACTAACATATTTTACATCAACTCCACGATTTTGAACTCTTCCATTGTAATAGACAAAATTGTGACGTGTTTTTGTACCTTTATGAACTCTGTATTTAGTCCCTGATGCTATATAATAGTTAGACACATAAGGATCACAGAAATTTACGTAAGTAACATAGTTCCAATGATAGTAAGGAGCATAGTATACATTAGTATAGTGGATACCAACGGAAACTGAGAATGCTGCATAAGGATGTAACGGAGCCCAGCCTATATAATTGTTATTATATCTCCATTCAACCCAGGCAGGAGCCCATTGGTAATCAGGATACCAGAGCCATCCATAATAATCATCAAAATACCATCTTCCATAATGATAAGTTATAAATCCAAAAGGCTCATACGAATCCCAATACCAACCATCGTATGTCCATACCCATCTACCCATTTGATAAGGCATCCAGCTCGTTCGAATAACTGTTGGTCTCCAAACTACAACTCCATAGTCAACTTCAATCCAAGAACCATATGGAGCAAGTTGTGAATAGAAATATCCACTTACTCCGTTGTAATTTTTCTTTGCTTCTGCATTAAAAATAACTGCAGTAAAAAGAATGACTGAAAATATTATGATCCGTTTCATTTTACACCTCCGTGTTATGTTTTCACTGTTGGAAACCCAATCATGATGCCATCTTAGAATATTGATATTTATTGGATTTTATTAAAAAAACGAAGGTTTTATGTCTATTTAAATAGACAGAAGAATAATGAAGTGTATTCAGATATGCTATCTTTTAATTTTTCTTGACTTCCACAAGTAATTACCAAAAATACCGGCTACTCCAGCATAAATAATATAAGGGATTTGAAGTATCTCAGCTATGAGAAGGTATTTAAGATTCAGATCATTAAACAGTTTGCTTTTCCCTTTGTAAAGAATCCTAAACTCATAAATAGACTTTAATAGAATTGATCCGACAAGTGAAAGATAAAAAATTTGATTGGTCGTGACAGCAAGAACTAATTGCGTAAATAAACCTAGATAAAAGAAATAAATAAGAATTAATTTTAATACTAAACTTCTATCCCGATAAAACAATCCTTTACTCGCCCATCTTTTTCGCTGCTGAAAAAAGTCATTTACAGTTTTATTTGCTTTAGTTTTTACAATTGCTTGCCTATCAAGACAAAATTTTACTTTGAAATCTGTGTCTTTAGAAATCTTTTGCATAAGAAGTTCATCATCACCCGAAGACAAATTCATATTATCTTTAAAGCCCCCAACTTCATCAAATACTTTTTTTCTGTATGCAATATTTGCTGCATTGCAAATTGTAGGTTGTCCCGATCCAATTAACCCTGCACCGGATAAGACCAAACCTGCAAATTCAAGTTTTTGAAAATTTGAGAATAATTTATCGTCTGATATAAATTCGACGGGACCGGAAATAAATCCTGTTAAGGAATCAAACGTTTTTATCATTGTCTGAAGCCATTCCACATCGTAAATGCAATCGGCATCAGTAGTAACAATTATGTCTCCCCGGGCATTTTCAATTCCAAATCTGATAGCTCTTTTCTTGTGGGCATTGACTGAATAATCTTCAGGAACAGAAAGCACTTTTATGTTATTTCTTATAATGTTTCTTGTCAATATCTCAACCGAGTCGTCATCAGAATAATCGTCAACATATATTACTTCATATTTTTCCTGCGGATACAATTGTGCTTCTATTGATTTTAAATTGGCCACTATATTTTCATTTTCATTACGAAATGGGATAATAATTGAAATGTATTCGTGTGGAAGATTTGCACTATCAGAATATCGTAATGAACTTAATCCCCTCGCTATCCGCCCTAGAAAGTAAATGTAGTTTACTAGTAGAATCAAAAAAATAAAAAGAATTACAACCAGGAGAGGCGAATCAGTTATCATTTTTCTTTAGAAACATTCCCACTCCGATTACAGCCGGAAGAACAAGATTTATCAAAAAAAGAAATATTGATGCATTAAATCCGACAGATGCAACTTCACCCAATTGAGTAATAAAAAAAACAGATGCACCTTCCCTTATGCCAAGCTCGCCAAATGAAATCGGAGGAATTATAGTTTTGGTGAACATAATTAGGTTCCCTGCCCATAAATAGTTGATAAACTCCGAATTATGCGAAAAGGCTGAAACCAGAAGTGCGTACTGAATTAAATAACAGGAATAAAATAAAAACGAAATGATCATCATTTTATAAAAATATGTTTTATCAAAATGTTCTAATGTTTTTAGTTTTTCCAGAAACGGTTTCAATCGTCGGGAATTTCTGATTCGAGAGAATATAACATTGTTCCAGAATGATGGGTTTATAATTAAAAGAATTACAGCATAAAATAAAGTAAAAATCAAAATGAATAATGATAAAACTATATAAAATGAAACATTGTAATTGACATAAACAAAAATCAGACTGGAAACTGAACCAATTGATGCAACCATCATCAACGGAAAGAATTTGTCAACTAAAGTTGCTATGGTAACCTGAAGGAGTGATTTATCCTTGAACTCAATTCCCCTTCCAAAATATTCTCCAACCCGAAGTGGTGTAATTATTCCAGCGGAAAAACCATAAAAAAGAGATCTTAGCACTTTTGATTTATCACTAACTTCCAGTACTTCTGAGCAAGTTAAGCGCCATTTAAGATATTGCAAGTACACATTTACAATACCAAGCAGAAAAACAACAATTATCAAAAGCAGATTTACCTGTTGAACTGCATCGATTATTTGACCGTACTTAACAGATTGAATGAGATAAAAAAGTAATCCGCCAGCAATCAGTATTTTAGAAATAATAACAAATGTACTTTTACTAAAAATCTTTCGTCGCCCACTTGTTAAAGTATTGCTTTTCGTCATCACTATTGTTCAATTTCAAAAATGTTAACCTTCAAGCCTTGAGTACAGTTGGTACACATTGGGACAGATTTTCTATTTGTTAATATTTTTTTTCTGAAATTAGAATACTGATTCGAATTCCAGATTTCATTAAATGCTTTTCCATTTACTTTGCCTAATTCATTTTGAGCATCTTTGTCAAAACAGCACGGCACAACTCTTCCATCCCACGTAATTACAGATGTTCGCCAAAGTGCAAAACAATGATTCTTGATTTCATGTTTTATTCTGAATGTATTATTGTCCAGAGTATATCTTCTAAACTTTTTGTTTGATGGAAGAAACTTAACAGCGTTTTCATAAGATGAAATTTGCATTGTTTTGAACACTAGCTTATCAACACCAACTTCTTTACAATATTCTCGGACATTATCAATCTGATGTTCATTTTGTTTCATGACTATGAATTGGAACTCGACAAATGGTCTTTTTAATCCGCGTTCTTTTTTCCTTTGAATTAATGCTCTCAATCCACTGTCAGCCTGTTCGAATGTTCCGCCAACTCGATATTTTTGATAACTCTCTTCATCGAGACCATCAACTGAAAAAATCAACTTATCCGGCGCATTATCAAGTACATAATCCAGATTCTTTTCATTCACAAAATGTCCGTTTGTACTTATTGAAATGTACATCTTCTTTGATTGCGCATACCCGATCATAGCCGGAAGCTCTTTGTTTATATAAGGCTCTCCCTGAAAAAATAGTTGAACATAAATGCCAGTGTCATTGATTTGGTTAATTAGTTTTTCAAAATTCGTGTGCTTAAGCAAACCAAGTGGTCTGGTCAATGCGCCCAAGCCTGAAGGACATTCCGGACATTGCAGATTACAATGATTTGTTGGTTCGATCGAGTATGATATCGGCATTCCCCACACAACGGACTTGCCAGATAATTTGGAATAATAAAAAGAACTAATGATTTTTATAGCATTAAACGCTCTTTTAAAAGTTAGATATTTAAGTATATTTATTTCCAAGGGATCAAACGAAAATGTTAATCAATTAATTAAAAATAGCTAATTGGCTTGTAACCTGAAAGATTTACCTTTTTAAAATAGCTGATAAAACGGTATCTTTCGTTTATGATTCTCACCATTTCAATCTTTGAGGAGTAAATGTATATTAATTTTAGCGACATACCAGGACATCAAAATCTTTTTCTTGATTATTTATATGAATTCGAGAATGTTGCTGATTTTTATGCTCACGATTACAAAAACAGAGAAAATTATCTTAAAATATTCAAGACGATTTCAGAGAAGAGACAATTACCACCAAAAGATCTTTCGGAAATTTTAGGCGAGCAATATTCAAATCTAAGCCCTTCAGAAATAACAGGTAAAAATATTGATTTGCTTGGTGATAAAAAATCACTCGCAATAGTCACCGGGCAGCAGCTTGGAATCTTGGGTGGACCATTATATACTTTTTACAAAATTATAACCACAATAAAGCTTAGTCGATTTCTTTCAGAAAGATATGATGAATATAATTTTATTCCTGTATTCTGGCTTGAAGCCGATGATCATGATTTTAACGAAGTTAGGTCACTAAAAATTATCGATGAGGCAAATAACCTTCTTACAATTGGCTATAAAGAAGAAATCGAAGAAGATGAACTCAGACAAAGTGTGGGGATGATAAATTTTGATTCTTCTATAAATGAATTCTTCGATCACTTAGATAAATCTTTGAAGCCATCAGACTTTAAGGCAGCAATTCTTGAAAGATTAAAAAACATATATAAAGAAGGTAATTCTTTCAAAACAGCATTCCGGAAATTATTATTCGATTATTTTGATGATTACGGATTAGTAATATTCGACCCACAAGATGATGAAGTAAAAAAAGCCTTGAGACCAATCTTCAAAAAGGAAATTACAGACTTCAGAGCTCACACAGAGAAATTGGTTCATGTAAGTGCCACACTTGAAGAATTATATCATGCACAAGTTAAAGTCAAACCTGTTAATTTGTTTTTAAGGGTTGATGAGGGTCGGTATTCAATTGAACCAGTTGATAATGAATATAGACTTAAACGCAAAAGACGAAGTTTCACTCAGGAACAGCTACTCGATTTATTAGAAAATGAACCGGATAAATTCAGTCCAAATGTACTTTTAAGACCAATCTGTCAGGATTATTTATTCCCAACAGCATTTTATATTGCAGGGCCAAGCGAGATCTCTTACTTCGCACAGATTAAACAGCTTTATGAAATTTACGATATTCAGCAGCCAATAGTTTATCCTAGGTCATCAATTACTATTTTGGAAAATTCCATTGCAAATTCACTTGAAAAGTATTCCGTATCGATCAATGATGTTTTCATTGATGTTGAAAATGTAAAAAAGAAAATAATTAATTCTGTGGAAGAGAATTCAGTTGATGAAATGTTTGAAGATATCAACAATCAGATTGAAGTGTCTTTTGATCAACTTAAAGAAAAACTTCTTGACCTGGATAAAACTATAGCTGACTCAAGCAATCGATACAGGGATAAAATATTAAGTAATGTGAGTGAATTAAAATCAAAAGCGGAAAAAGCACAACAGAAGAAATATGAAGTTACTTTAAGACAAATTGATCGTGCAGCTGTTCATTTATTCCCAAATTCTAATTTACAGGAAAGAGAAATCAACTTTATATATTATGCAAATAAATACGGTGAAGATTTTTTAAATAAAATTTTTGATGAAATTCAGATTAATAAATTTGAACACCAGATAATCAGGGTTTAACTACTTATTGAATAGAGTTGTTGTAAAAAATCCGGATTAGATATTTTTACACAATCAAAGTTTGCCACCATTCCCTCGCGCCCTAAAATTGATGTGAGAATAGAAAATGACATTGCAATCCTGTGGTCACCAAAACTATCAAATGTAACTTGTTTACTGCAGACATTATCTGATACGGCAAATCCATCTTCGTACTCCTCAATATCCATTCCAAGTCTCTTTAAATTGACGCACAGTGCATTAATTCTATCAGATTCTTTTACCCTCAACTCTTTTGCTCCATGTATTTTAAATTCACCAGCTGCAAATATTCCTGCTATCGTAAGTATTGGTATTTCATCAATTATTAAAGGAATAGTTTCCTTACTAATAATAATATTCGAAAGTTCACTTGATTTAACTATAATATCACCAAATGCCTCGTTGTTCGATTCTCCTTGTTTGTTAATTTCAATCTGTCCTCCCATTTGTTTTAATATGTTCAAACATTCAATTCTGGTTGTGTTTAGTGAAACGTCCTTTAAAACTAATTGAGAGTTTTTTGCAAACAAAGCAAGAACAACAAAAAACATTGCAGAAGAAATATCGCCCGGAACAAAATAATCCTTAGGTTCCGGATAATTAGCCCGGGAAACGTGAGAAATAATTTCATTCTTCTCTCTGACGACTTTTAAATCTAATAAATTTTCAGTGTGATTTCGTGTTCTGCTTAATTCCATAACTTTAGTTTCATTTTCGACATGCAATCCGGCTAATAAAATTGCACTCTTTACTTGAGCACTGGGTATTAACAATTGAAATTCATTAGACTTTAATCTATCAACTGCTGAAATGTAAACTGGAAGAGTTCCCTCTTCAGAGGTTTTAATGTTCGCACCCATTTTAATTAATAGCTCCGCAATCCTACCCATGGGTCTTAGAGAGAGAGACTTATCTCCAGTTAATGCTGACTCAAATTTTTGAGCAGTGAGAATTCCGCTTAGTAACCTGGCAGTCGTACCTGAGTTCCCTGCATTTAAATTCTTTAATGATTTTTGATATCCCTGAAAACCTTTACCGTAAACAATTGTTTTTTTATCTGATTGTTTTATTTGAATTCCAAGATCCTGTAAACAATTAATTGTCGACCTGATATCATCACTACTTGGCAGATTAGTAATTTCAGATTTGCCATCTGCAAGTGATGAGATGAGTAATGCGCGATGGGAAATTGATTTGTCACCTGGTAAGGTTAATGAACCGCTAACTTTAGTTATCTTTTTAAAAGATTGGTTCATTTTTAAAAATTTATTTTTTCGACCATTCTTCTACGAGGGTTTTAAATTCCACTGCCTTTAATTCACTCTCATCATACATACCATTTTTTAATCTTTGTCTGAGAGCCTCATAAACTGAAATCGCTGCTGAAACTGAAACATTAAGACTCTGAACCATTCCAAACATAGGAATATAAAATTTTTTATCAGCTAGTTCACCAGCTTCTTTTGATAATCCACGATGTTCATTACCTAGAACTATTGCTGACTTTTTTGTGAAATCAATTTCGTACAAACTTTGTGAATCAGGATCTAACGAAGAAGCATAAATATTGTATTTGGCCTCTTTTAATTTCTTGTAGCATTCCTCAACAGATTTGTATTTATTTCTCTCAATCCATTTGTAAGCAGAGGCAGATGATTTTTTACCAATCTTCGGAAATTTTTCAATGTTGTAAATTAGTGAAACGAGTGGAATTCCGGCAGCATCGCACGTCCTAAAAATTGCACTTACATTATGTGGATCAAAAATATTTTCAATCACAATTTGCAGCGATGGTTGTCTTTTTGACAACACCCATTTTATTTTTTGGATTCTTTTATCAGTTCGGGTGTAAGTATCAGACACTTTTATTGAAAACCAATTTGTAAACGGAATGGTTTTTTACTCTTCTCGCTTTATCTAGCTTGAATTTTTTAATATCTGTTTTAAGATAAAATGATGCGAGTTCAAGAATTTTTGACAGAACTGTATCTTCATCGTGTGCCCAGCTTTCACAGCCATTTAAAGATGGGATTTCAGCTGTAAAGCCATCGTTAGTTTTTGTTACTATTACATCCAGTGTCATTAAAATATTTAATAAGTTGACTCACTTTTCTCCCCCGCAACAATTTTCACACTTGCACTGGCTCCAATTCTATCTGCTCCCGATGCAATCATAGCTTCGGCATCCTCTTTTGATCTGATACCACCAGCAGCCTTTACACCGATTGAACTTCCCACCACATATTTCATCAATGCAACATCTCCAACTGTTGCTCCACCTTTACTGAATCCTGTTGATGTTTTTACAAAATCAGCACCGGCTTTTTTGCAAATCAGGCAGGCTTTGACTTTTTCTTCATCAGTCAACAAAGCGGCTTCAATAATTACTTTAACCAGTGCACCATTTTTTTTCGATGTTTGAACGACCTGCATTACATCATTCTCAACATATTTGTGGTCACCGGCTTTCAATCTGCCGACATTAATAACCATATCAATTTCAGTTGCACCATTTATAATTGCTTGTTCTGTTTCAAACTTTTTCACTTCAGTAGTATTGGAACCGAGTGGAAAACCAACAACTGTGCAAACTCTTACTTCTGTCCCTTTTAATAGAGACGAACATAAGGAAACGTATCCTGGATTTATGCACACCGAAGCAAAATTGAACTTCTTAGCCTCTTCGCAAAGTTCTGTTATTTCACCCGGTGTAGCATCAGGTTTTAGTAATGTGTGGTCAATCTTTGCAGCGATATTTTTATCTTTTAATGAATTGCCAATCCCTTTGCCTGCTGCAATTCTTGATGCTCCAACATCCACAATATTTTTTACGGTTTTAGGCTGAGTGATAACATTTGTTTCCCAGCCTTTACAGGAATCTCCGTAACAATAGTAGTCTTTTAAAACCTTCTCAAGAAATTCCTGAGAAACATCTTCATCAGATAATATATGATTCATTTTATTCTCCATACTTAATGAATGCTTCATAAGTATTTTTTAACAGCATCGCAATTGTCATAGGTCCAACACCACCTGGAACCGGGGTAATGTAAGAAGCTATTTTAGACACCTCATCAAAATCAACATCACCAACTATTCTATACCCTTTTTTTGCTGCACTGTCCTCAACACGATTTATTCCAACATCGATTACTACCACACCATTTTTGACCATATTTCCTTTAACAAATTTTGCTGAACCAATTGCCGCTATGAGAATATCCGCTTGCTTTGTGTAATAGGAAACATCAGGTGCAGCAGAATGACAAACTGTTACAATCGAGTTCGCAAATTCTTTTTTCTGAAGCATAATGTTGGCAATCGGTTTGCCTACAATATTACTTCTTCCAAGAACTACAACGTGTTTTCCTTTTGTTTCAATATTGTATCTGATTAATAATTCCTGAATACCGGCGGGGGTGCAAGATCTAAAAGCGGGTTTACCAATAACAAGATTTCCAACACTAATCGGATGGAATCCATCAACATCTTTTTCTGGTGAGACTGCTTCAATTACTTTATCTTCATCAATATGCTTTGGAAGAGGTAGCTGAACCAGTATTCCGCTATATTCATTGTTATTATTATAGGATTGAATCAACTGAAGCAAATCATCTTCACTTAAAGAAGAAGAATGTCTTTCAGTTTTTGCTTTCATCCCAATTTCTTCACAGGCTTTGGCTTTGTTCCGCACATATATTTCTGAAGCTGCGTTGTCCCCTACAAGAATTGCAACAAGTCCAGGAATTCCTTTACCTGAACTTTTTAGCTTTTCAATATCAGATTTTAATTCGCTTCTGATATCCTGTGCTATTTTTTTTCCGTCGATAATTATCATTGTTCGCTTGATGTTACAAATTCAGGGAATAAAATTCGCTCGATGTGTGTGGTTTTTCCTGAGCCGGTATCAACTTTAAGAAATAATCCACATATATGAACATCATTGGTTGCTGCTTCGTATTTCTGAGGTGTCTGGTAAAGAAATCGATTAACTGCTGCCTGCACTTTCATTCCAATTACTGATTCGTATGGACCAGACATACCAACATCCGTAATGAATCCCATTCCGTTCGGCATTATTCGTTCATCGGATGTCTGGATATGAGTATGAGTTCCAATTAAAGCACTGGCTCTTCCATCAATATAATGTGACATTGCAATTTTTTCAGCCGTAGCTTCAGCATGAAAATCAATAATAATTACTTTTGTTTCAGTATTTAGTTTGTTCAACACCCAATCTACACCTCGGAAAGGACAATCAATTGCGGCCATAAATGTTCTTCCCTGAAGGTTTACTACAGCAACTTTTCCCTTTTTTGTTTCTGCTATGTAGTAACCATTTCCGTAAGTACCTTTTGGATAGTTAAGTGGACGCAGAGCTCGTCCTTCTTTTTTTAAATAGTCCTGCGACAAATGTTTATCCCAGGTATGATTACCACCAGTCAAAACGTGTACTCCTAAATCGAAAAGAATTTTTCCTTCCTTTTCTGTGCAACCTTTGCCGTCTGAAGCATTTTCTCCGTTAGCTATTACGAAATCCGCTTTGTATTTCTGAATAAGACCGGGAAGCCAGGTTTGGACAAGATCCATTCCCGGTTTTCCAACAATGTCACCAATAAAAAGAATATTAATTGTGGGCATAAGTGTGTGAATTTTTGATACAAAATATATCTATAATCAGGGAAAGTTCACAGGTTTTGTATAGATCAAATTGTGTTACCTCTATTTTTTCATTAAATAATTTTGACTCCAATCGTAGCTCCTGTTTTAATTTGATTCATCAAGAGGGTGAAAGAATTTGATCAGCTTAATTAGACTTCAATTTTTTATATTTAAGAAGTCTGTATTTAGAAATAATATGTCAAAAACCAAAACAATACTTTTAATTTCACTTCTACTTTACTTTGCTGTTTCCAACTTTTTAAGAAATAACTATCTATACACAACTATTCTTGATGATGCATATATTTTTTTCCGATATGCTGAAAATGTAGTCAACGGTTTTGGTTTTGTTTGGAATATCGGAGAATTACCCGTTGAAGGTTATACCTCTTTTTTTTATTTGGCCGTATTAATATTGGGGAAAAGTTTATCAATTAACTTAGAATTGTTTACGATCATTTTCGGAACTGTAACATCTGCACTAACATTGTTTTATGCTTATCTCATTTATGATTTTTTATATTCAGATAAACTTAAAATCCAATCAGCAAATATTCTTACTATAGTGATCCTAGCACTTTCCCCTGCCTACACTTACTGGTCCGGAGCAGGTATGGAAACATCCTTCTATTCAATGTTTGTGGTCCTGACATTTTATTATTTTTTTACATTGCCAAATGATTCAGGGTTCAATTTATTGAAGGGAATCTTATTTGGACTGCTATGTGTCATATGGTTCGAAGCAGTTTTGTTTTTCCTCGTTGCACTTTACTACCTAGTAAAAAAAGATAATTCCTACGTGAAGTTGAAAATTGCATGGAGTTCAATTCTATTTCCTGCCGGATTCGCAATAATTTTCGGAACGTATTTTATCTGGCGCTGG
>Ga0210074_1000073_pt1 | contig 44939 bp, 45 predicted proteins | sample China_Galinas_Co_FD_184860 | JGI IMG/M metagenome (GOLD analysis project Ga0210074, IMG submission 184860) | Wetland microbial communities from San Francisco Bay, California, USA, that impact long-term carbon sequestration -... | ecosystem: Environmental > Aquatic > Marine > Wetlands ... | reverse complement strand
GCCGGGGGAAATGATCTCTCCGCCGTGCCGCCAGCGCAGCAGCGCTTCCACCCCTACCAGCTCATTGCTCTCAAAATCGATCTGGGGCTGATATTCCAGAAACAATTCATTATTCGTAAGGGCCAGTCGCAGTGAGCGTTCGATGAGCAGGCGATGGCTGATATGTTCCGCCATCTCCTTGGTGAAGAATAGATAGGTATTCTTACCGTGCTCCTTGGCGCGGTACATGGCGGTATCGGCATGGCTCATGAGGATCTTCGGGTCGGAAGCATCCTCTGGAAAGAGACTGATGCCAATGCTCGGTGAGATTTTATACTCTTGGTCCTTGAGCAAGAAGCCGATGGTGAAGGCCTTAAGGACGCGCTTGGCCATGTTGGTCGCGCCGGCACGGTTTTCAATCTCCAGCAATATCACGAATTCATCGCCCCCCAAGCGAGCGACGCTATCGACCGCTCTGAGGCATTCCTTCAAGCGGCCGGCGACCTGCTTGAGCAATTCATCCCCTTCTTCATGGCCGAGGGTGTCGTTGATGACTTTGAAGTTGTCCAGATCCACGAACAGCAAAGCCAATTGAGTGCCGCTACGCTGCGAGTGCGCCAGCGCCAGCTTCAGGTGTTCATTAAACAGCGAGCGGTTGGGCAGCATGGTCAGCTCGTCGTGGGTGGCGAGAAATTCCATGCGCCGGCGGGATTCTTTGATGAGGGTGATATCGCTGAACATGCCTATGTAATTGATGATATGGCCATCTTCGTTGCGCACGGCATTGATTGACAGCCATTCAAGATACAGTTCACCGTTTTTGCGGCGATTCCAAATCTCACCCTGCCACCAACCGCGGCTGCGCAGGATATCCCACATGTCTTTATAAAAATTCGGTCCTTGTTTGCCGGATTGGAGTATGGTGGGGCTTTTTCCGAGCACTTCCTCCCGCGTATATCCGGTTACGTCGGTAAAAGAGTCGTTTACCGTGAGAATCTTCTGATTCTCGTCGGTGATCATGACACCTTCCGCAGCACGATCGAAGACGCGTGAAACCAGTCGCAGCTGCTCTTCGGCATGCTTGCGGTCGGTGATGTCTCGCGACGAGCAATAGAGCAGTGCCTTGCCGTCAAGGTGAACACCGACCGTGCTGATTTCGACGTCAATTACCTTTCCGTCACGGCACAAGTGGCGCGTTTCGAAAACCGCGCGCTTGTTGATGAATTCCGGCATGCGTTGCTTGAGTTCTGCAGCGGAAAACTGCACATCCCATTGGCTGACATGCATACTCAAGACTTCATCCCGGCTATAACCCAGCATCTGGCAAAATACATCGTTTGCCTCCACGACGTTGCCTTCAATATCCAGTACATGAATGCCGTCGTTGGCGGCATGAAGCAATATTTCGTAGCGGCGGTTGGCGTGTTCGAATCCGTAAATATCCTGTTTCGCATCTCTGTCGGAGTCGCTTAACGCCTGTCGCGATACCAAATAAAAAATTCTGAGAATATATGTAAGTGCAATAGCGGCGAGAACGATGCTCAGTGTGCTTGCAATCTGGACGGGAAAGTGAAATATGTTGATAAATAATTTATCGTTGATATCGGAGCCGGGGAACCACTCATCGGGTCTGGCGAACAAACCGCCGAGCAAGCCATAAGCTATAAATGAAATGGCTAGCACATAAAAGGCGATTTTTATCGGCTTTTTGTTTGTAGAAATCAATTTCGCTTTAACGTAACGGTCCCAATAGATAAAGAAGCCGATGCCGGATAGCACTGCGCCGCTGAATCCAAAGATATATTGAGAGAGGATGGTGAAATCTTGCAGGCTGTGCAGGGAGAAAGCGGTTCCATAGGCGATGGCGCTGAATATCACGACATAGATCCATGGCGCCAATAATTGTCCCGGAATGGTTGAGATAAATGCGGGGCTCAGATTGGCGCGGATCAGGCGTCGGCCGAATTCAAAAAGAAACAAAGAAGATAGGAGTAAAACTAACGGTTCGATACTGTCGAGCAGTGGTGTGCCGCCATGGGTTTCGTGCCATAACTTTATCCATTCGATAAAGCCATGGGTCAAGCCAAATGCCCCCAGGAAGCGGAGTGTTCTGGAAAAGCTGAACTCATCCTCATGCCTGGGCCATACAAGTAGCAGGAGACCCAGGAATAAAAAGGACAGCCCGATAAATTGCAAAATTACCTCCAAGTGTCCTCCCTCAAAAACAAGCAATGCGCCGCCCGCATGATGGCGAACTGAAATATCTACTCCTAAAATCAATAGCGCAGCCTATTATGGCGCGCGCGACGACAGCGGAGCTTGGTCGCTCCGCCGTCAATGGGTCTTATGTATGTAACGGATTGATCAGCCTTGAAGTTTAGCCGGAGGCGGTCAAAAGCCTTTTGCTTGCTTAGAGTTGGTCAATGCCTGGGTGAATGGATGGGGTGACAGGGTATTGCTGCAGGCGGTCACCCATAGGACAAGCATGATGCTCAAAGCTTGGTTTCACCCTTGTCCGGAGAGATGTCTTGGCCATTTTCAAACTTTTCCGCTGCCTCCAGCCATAGGGCGTTGATCAGGCCGAAGGCCAGGGCTACGCCGATCCCCAAGATCCAAGTGAAATACCACATGTCATCCTCCTGCAATCAATATAAGGTATGGTTGCCGTCGCGAATCGTCTGGGTGGTGATCTTGCCGCGCAGAATGCCGTAAACCCAAGCGGTGTAGGCCAACACGATGGGCAAAAATACCAGCACGACCCAGAACATTACTTGCAGTGTGCCGTGACTGGAGACCGCGTCCCACGCCGTCAGACTGCTGTCGGGATCGGAGGATGACGGCATCACGAAGGGGAACATGGATAAGCCGGCAGTCAATATAATCCCGGTGATGGTGGCGCCGCTGGTAAAGAACGCCGTGCCCGGTTTACCGCTACGCGACAGGAACACGGTGAAGGTTGCGCCCAGGAAGGCGAGTAGCGGCGCAAACAGCATCCAGGGATACGTCGTGTAATTGTCGAGCCAGGCACCGCTTTCCTTGATGACCTGTTTTGCCGCCGGCACGATGACGTCGTTTGCCGGCGGCATGCTGATGATGCGATAACCTTCTATGCCGTAGGCCACCCATACTCCCGCCACGGCGAAGCCCGCCAGCATGATGAAGGCCGCGATCTGCGCCGCCAGTACCGCGCGCTTATAGATGGTTCCCTCGGTGCGCATCTGTAGGTAAACGGCGCCGTGCATCACCAGCATGCTGAGGCTCACCACGCCGCTGAGCAGGGCGAAGGGATTGAGCAATTGCCAGAATGAACCGGTATAAAATACGCGCATGGTGTCGTCGTAATGAAAGGGTACGCCGAGCAGCAGGTTGCCGAAGGCGACGCCGAATACCAGGGCCGGTACCGTGCCGCCGACGAACAAGCCCCAATCCCAGGCGCTGCGCCATCGGGGGTTGGGCAGTTTGCTGCGATAGTCGAAACCCACCGGACGGAAGAACAAGGCGAACAAAACCAGCAGTAAGGCGATGTAAAAACCGGAAAATGCCGCGGCGTACACCAAGGGCCAGGCGGCGAACAGGGCGCCGCCGGCGGTAATGAACCATACTTGATTGCCTTCCCAGGTGGCGCCGACGGAATTGATGATGATGCGCCGCTCATCATCGTCTTTGCCCAATATAGGCAGCAGCGTCCCGACTCCCATGTCGAAGCCGTCGCTGACGGCGAAGCCGATCAATAAGATCCCGACGAACAGCCACCAGATCACCTTCAGAGTTTCATAATCGAAGATCATTTCAAAACCTCTTGTCCGGACGGGGTCATAGCCACGTTTTCAAAATAGTAGCGTCCGGTGCTCAGGCTGCTCGGGCCCAGACGCGCATATTTGAACATCAGATACAGCTCGACGATCAGCAGCACGGTATAGAAACCGATGAAGCCGGCGAGGCTGAAGTAAAGATCGCCGCTGGACAGGCTGGAGGTGCTGAGAAAGGTGGGCAGGATGCCGCTGATGGTCCAGGGTTGACGTCCGAATTCGGCGACGAACCAGCCGAACTCCGCGGCGAGCCATGGCAGGGGAATGCTGTACAGTGCCAGTTTGAGCAGCCACGGCCGATCACAGGAATGGCGTGAGGCGCACAAATAAAACGCGGCGCCGAATAGAAACAGGAAGAAGAATCCCAAGCCTACCATCACGCGAAACGACCAGAACATCGGCGCGATGGCCGGCACGGTATCGGCGGCGGCGCGGTCGATCTGCTGTGCCGTCGCCTGAGCCGGATTGTCGGTATATTTTTTCAGCAGCAAGCCATAGCCCAAGTCGTGTTTATGCTGTTCGAATACCCGGCGGGTTAGCGGCGTAGCCCTACCGTGTTTGATGTCCTGTAAGGCACTGTAGGCCAGCATGCCGCTTTCGATGCGTTGGCGATTGGCATTGCGCAGGTCGACGATGCCCTCCACCGGGGTATCCGTGGAGCGGGTGGCGATCAAGCCCAAGACATAGGGAATGTGGATCGCATAATCGGTGGTTTCGGTTTTTTCATCCGGCCAGCCGAACAGGGTGAAGGAAGCCGGCGGCTTTTCGGTGTGCCATTCCGATTCGATGGCGGCCAGCTTCATGCGTTGCACGTCGCCAGTGACATAACCCGATTCGTCACCGAGCACGATGACCGACAGACTCGATGCCAGGCCGAAACCGGCGGCGATGGCGAAAGAGCGCTGCGCGAAGGCGCGATCACGGCCGCGCAATATATAGTAGGCGCTGATTCCCAGTACAAACAAAGAACCGGTGACATAGCCCGCCGCCACGGTATGGACGAATTTCACCTGGGCTACCGGGTTGAATATCAAGTCGGCGATGCTGGTCAGCTCCATGCGCATGGTCGCTTCGTTGAATACCGAGGCCACCGGATTTTGCATCCAACCATTGGCGATGAGGATCCACAGCGCCGACAGGTTCGAACCCAGCGCCACCAGAAAGGTGACCAGCAGGTGCTGGCGTTTGGACAGACGCTCCCAGCCGAAGAAGAACAGACCGACGAAGGTGGATTCCAGGAAGAAGGCCATCAGCCCTTCGATCGCCAGCGGTACGCCGAAGACATCGCCCACGTAGTGGGAGTAATAAGACCAGTTGGTACCGAACTGGAATTCCATGGTGATGCCGGTAGTCACACCCATGGCGAAATTGATGCCGAATAACTTGCCCCAGAAGCGGGTCATGTCGCGATAGATTTCCTTGCCGGTCATCACATATACCGATTCCATGATGACCAGGATCCATGACAATCCCAAGGTCAGCGGCACGAACAAGAAGTGATACATTGCCGTCGCGGCAAATTGCAGGCGAGACAAATCGACGAGTTCAAGGGTGGGTTGCATCGCAGGTGTCCTTTCGGCTGCAGCTTGAAACGTGGGCGGGCGTCAGCAGTTCATCGGCTACTTGCTGTGGCTTGAGGGAAACCGGATGGCTGAACCAGGCAAGCCAGATTATATAAAGTACCGCCGCCTTAATGAGCAGCAATCCGCCGAGATGCCACCGTAGCGGATAACGTCGGTGATGAGATAGTAGTTGTGCGCGCAGCCTGCTCAGCATCTTCGCGGGCTGTGTCGCTGCTTGGGCACGGCTTCCCTATGAATCGTAACTGTGTCCACCTTTGGATCCCTCCTCTTCACTGCGGTAGGTGGCAGGGTAATTATATAAGCATATCCTAAATTAATAATATCTCATCGGGAATATCCATGACCATTTTAGTAGACGGGTATTTCTATCTCGTGAAATGCCCCAGCGGCATAGTCCACATTCAACAACCATATTGCCTTCGGTCCCAAGCTGCAATCGGTTCGGCAAGAATCGTTTGCCCGGGTAAGAAGCTGTTGACCATTGCCACGCATCATTGCAATGAGCTGCGGCGATTGTATAGCACGAGAGCCAACCCGATAATGACGCGTTTTAAGCCATTCGCGGCAAATAGCACATCAACAAGCGGCAAGCCCTTGCCGCGACAAGTGTAAATAACGGCGAATAATCCACATAATCTCTCGATCCGAGTCTGGGCACGATTTGTGCTTAATGGTGTAAAGCAAGTCCCAATGCAGGCGGTGTCTCATCATGAAATGGTTTATCGATACGCGTAAGTCAACCTTGCTCGGACTCTCGGGAGGCGTGAGCATTCTCATCGCCACGGCCTATATCGCCCATCAAGGCTTCATGGCCTTGATCAATCTACCCGGCTTGCTCCTGGTGTTGGGCGGTACCTTGGCGGCGACATTGGTCAGCCGACCCCTGCATGACGTGATAAAGGCACTCAAGGCATTGCCGCGGTTGATGCATGATGAACAAATCCAAATTAATTCCGAGATTCCGCACCTCCTCGATATCGCCTACTGGTATCGAGCAGGTAATATCGAAGCCGCCGAACAAGCCATCGCCAAGGTCAGCAACCCGTTACTGCGGATCGGCGCGCAGCTGGTTCTTGATCAAGAGCTGATTCATGACGTTGTCAAAGTACTGCAATGGCGCATTGCCGGTATACGCGATCAGGAGCAAAGCCAAGCTCATATCCTAAGAATAATGGCCACATTCGCGCCGGCCTTTGGGATGTTGGGTACCTTGTTCGGTCTGGTGCAGATGCTGCACGGTCTCGGACAGGAGAGCCTGTCCCAGATAGGCGTGACCATGTCTTTCGCGTTGATTACCACTTTATACGGTTTGGTGCTGGCCAATGTGATCTTCAAACCCCTGGCCATGAAAATGGAACGACGCATTCAGCATCGGGTTATGGGTATGAATTTCTTGCTCGAGGGAGTTGTCCTGCTGCACCAGCGCCGGCACCCGATAGTGATCAAGGAATCCCTGGAGATGTATCTCGGCCAGCTGCAGGGAAATCCACAGGCAGCGGTATCATTGGCGAGGGCGGCGTGAATTCCGCTTATGTATGAAGCCGACGGATTTCAAGGTGCCCGACCTTTACCAGTTTGAGGCTTTCAACTTTCCCGAGATTTGCGAGTTTGATCCGGCGGAAGAGAAAGACAACAGCTGGTTGATCAGTTTTGTCGATATCCTTTCCTTATTGATAACCTTGTTTGTCTTGTTGCTGTCGTTCAGTCATATGACGCGGCATGCTACACCACAGAACGTACCGATAGCGACTGCAGGTCAGTCGCCGGCGCCACAGCTCGTCGCGGCTTCCAAGATGGCGGCTCCGGCTCCCTTGCCGCCCGCCCCCGAAGCGCTGCCGACCTTATCAATCCCGCAAAACATCAAGAAGATGGTGGACGTGGTGGCCACGGCCACCGAGATCAATCTGGTCATTAAGGACGATGTCTTATTCGCCGAAGGGAGCGCCGAACTGACATCACTTGGTCGCTCGGTGCTAGACGGTATCGCTCAAATTCTCAAACAAAACAACTATCCCGTCTCCGTGGAAGGGCATACGGATAATGTGCCCATCCATACCGCTCAGTTCCCCTCAAATTGGGAGCTTTCCAGTTATCGTGCCACTAATGTGGCGCGCTATTTCATCCGCAGCGGTGTGGCGAATGAACGTCTGCGCGCCATCGGTTATGCTGACACGCACCCGGTTGCCGCCAACGACAGCGAGGCCGGCCGGGCGCGCAACCGACGTGTTTCCTTGGTCATCCAGGTAAAGCAACCCTCGGATAAATCGCCGCTTGCCGCAATCGCGCTCTCCTCTAAGCCACACTAATCATCCAGCCATCGGTTTTGCCTTGAGGACCTCGGACGTAAGGCTTAGTAAGGAGTTTGGCGCCGTCGGCTATGTAGTAGCCGTGGCGGCGATAACCCATCCCGGGATTAAAGAAATTCCATCAAAATCACGTTATATGTATTACTAGGATGGGGGCACGGATGTGCTTCGAAATATAAGCTGCTATTTTACATGGAAATAGTCTGTGGAGAAGAATCCCTATATTGAAGAGCAAGAGCAGGCCTCCGAGAATTTGCGCATGGCTATCGCGCTCCTCTCCAAGCACCAGATTCCCATATCACCTTTCAATTATCGCATGGGATATGACTGTGTGTCGGGCAATAACGCGGAACTGAAACAGGAACTCAATGAGGCCGCAACGTCGCAGGAAAAATCACTTGGCGAGCGTTTGTGGGAGTTATATCAGCGTTTATACATTGTAGATGACCAGGCCTTGGATGAAATTCGCCGCGAATTGAACAGCATCATCCATAGCATGCAAGGGGACATCGAGCAGTCGGGCGGGAAGCTATCAACCTATGCGGACAGACTCGCCCGGTTCGCCACCACTCTGAATACATCGCCATCTCCTCAGGCGATGGCGGCGGAAGTCGAAATGGTCATTGAAGATACCCGGGCGACTGAGCTGACTCAGCGGCAATTTAACGCGCAACTCACGCAAATCTCCAGTGAGATGGAATCACTCCGTAGGGAACTGGCCCAGATTAGGGAAGAATCCTATGTCGATTCTCTTACCGGGATTTCCAATCGCAAGTCTTTTGATGTCGCCTTGGAAGATGCCGTGCAAAAATCTCGCGCAGAAAAGTCGACGTTCAGCGTATTGATCGCCGACGTCGATCACTTCAAGCAGGTTAACGATAACTATGGCCATCTAATCGGCGACAAAGTACTGCGCTTCGTGGCGTCGACTTTTAAATGGTGTGTCAAGGGTAAGGACATGGTGGCGCGCTTTGGAGGCGAGGAATTCTCCGTGATTTTGATGAATACGGATATTACCGGCGCCTGCGCGGTTGCCGAACAGATCCGCCGGGCTGTGTGCGCAGGAATAATCAAAGATATGAACAGTCAAAAAATGCTCGATAAAGTTACGATATCCATAGGCATTGCCCAGTTTGAATCGAGCGATCTCCCCAATGACTTGTTGCAGCGTGCCGATCAAGCCCTATACAAGGCTAAAGATAAGGGCCGCAATCGAGTCGAGATCGAAAAATAATTGTTTATTGGTCGTGGTCCGGGGTTTCGTCGGCCACGTCGACGACCTTCGTTGCAGTAGCGGCAACATCTCATTGCCTTCATGTTACTGCGCCTTGACCAAGAGTATGCAAACGGCCCCCTCCAGGGGGGCCTTATTGTATGGGCTTGTTTGACGTAGTGGGCTCGAATCGCGTAGACCCATACGAACAGGCATTGCACACTTCCCTCCATCCCATGACAATTCTTACGGAAACTCTTGGATAATAGCGCCGACTATGCCGCAGAAGCTGATCGGTTCGGTTGGTGTTTTTCGGGATAAAGCCATTATTTTACAATGAATTATTTGTATTAAGAGTCGCAGGCCCCGCGGCGGCCATGGAGTCTGCCACAGTGGGGGCCGGCTCTGTGCTACCTGCCGGTGTTGCGATTCTTATTCCTGTAGAAAAATGTTCGGGTTTCCCTGTATTCTTTAGCGGCGTGAAGATAGGGTTTGCAGGCGCTCGGGCGTACAGGTGCGAGTAGTCTATCCCAGGCTTGCCAGATCAGTTTGGCGGGGGTTGTTTCAGCGAAGCGGCATCATACCTTGCGTGTCTTAGTGCAACGGCCGCTTCAATCCCCGCCAAGACCACCACTATCCACAGAGATTTCATCGATTCGTTCGTGACGCCGTTCGCGAACGAAGCGAGCGCAGTGCGATTGGTAATCGAACGGCATAGGTACGTTATTCCCATTAGGACCATTATGAACGATATCGATACAACTCTTGATGCGCGCGCTCCAGACGCGCGTCTGTATAGCGACCACATCATCCATGCCATGATCTTTTGCGGGATCTTCGCCGTTAGCGTCTTCGCCATCCTGACTCCGGTATTTCGTCCCAGCATGGAATTCGTCGAGAAGCACGGCTGGAGCAGTTTCATCATCCGGCCCAGCCTGTTGTGGTTCGCGATGGGTTTAATGTTAATGTTGCTGCGCACGCTGCTGTGGATACGCTACCAGCCCTACGCGTCCGTCGGCCATCGTGATGCGCCGCATCTGACGGTGGTGATTCCGGCCTATAACGAGGGCGCATTGGTCAAACGTTCCATCCTCTCCGCCGCCGCCGCCAATTATCCGCGCGGCAAATTGGAGATCATCGTCATCGACGACGGCAGCCGCGACGACACCTGGCAGCACATCGAAGCGGCGGCACGCGAATATCCCAAACTGATACGCACCATTCGCTTTGCAAAGAACAGCGGCAAACGCGCCGCCCTGGCAGCCGGCTTCGAGCAGGCGCGCGGCGAAGTGGTGGTGACCGTGGATTCGGACAGCCTCATCGAAGCGGACACCCTGCTGGCCATCGCCGGTCCGTTCCGCGACCCCAGTGTCGGCGCGGTCGGCGGCAAGGTCAGCGTGCTGAACCGTTTCGAGTCCCTGCTGCCGCGCATGGTCCATGTCCGTTATGTGCTGTCCTTCGATTTTCTGCGCAGCGCCCAATCCACTTATGGCGCGGTTTACTGCTGTCCCGGCGCGCTGTCCGCATATCGCCTCGCCCTGGTGCGCCAGGTCCTGCCAGCGTGGCTGCAGCAGCAATTTCTCGGCGCGCCGTGCACCGCCGGCGAGGACCGTGCCCTCACCAATGACATCCTGGCCCTGGGATATAAATCGGTATACCAGCGTACGGCGGTGGTGCATACCCTGGTCCCCGACACTTACAACAAGCTGTGCCGCATGTACCTGCGCTGGAATCGCAGCTACATCCGCGAGGAACTGCGCCTGTTGACCAAGGTGAGCTGGAAGCTGCGGCCCGCCGCCCTGCTGATGACCGTCATCGATAAGACCATCACCAATCTGCGCTTCCCTATTTCGTTTTTGGCCATTGCCCTGATGGTGGCCATGAGCATCGAAGATCCGTGGATAATCCTCCGCTTCCTGCTGGTGATCGGGCTGACGGCCTTCTTTTACATGCTGTATTACCTCAAGAGCGAGCGTAACTGGGAATTCGCCTATGGGATTCTCTATACGTACTTTTCGGCCTTTACCTTGTTCTGGATCTTCCCCTATGCGCTGCTGACGCTGCGCAGCCGCTCCTGGATGACCCGCTAGGCCATGCTCCAAGCCCTTGATCCTATTATCCCACGCCAAGGCAAGGCCGAGTTTCGGACTGGGAATGTGGTGAAATGTGCGCAATGCCCGCCAACGCCGGGCGAAATTAATGTTGGTTTCATCTCGATTCCTATAATGGACACGGAACACGCCTGATGCATCGGCCGGGTGTTCGATGCTATGGATTCAAACTCAGACTTTGACAGTAATGGAGATCGACTATGAAGCCACTACAAAAAGAGGGTATGCTGGGCAAATTGATGATCGCGATCATCGGTATCTCGCCTGCTATCGCATTCTCGGATAATCTGGACCACGTCATTCGCGACAAGGTGAATCAGGGATTGAACATAGCAGGCGCCGCCAAGACCCTGGTGAGCGACAATGTGCGCAAGGCCGCTCCCGACTTCAGCAAAGGTTGGACCAGCCAGGAATTGTCCGGCCTCAACCCGTTCCTCCGCTCGATCAGGATCGACCCGGACACAGGTGTGATCACGGTCAACTACACGGAACAGGCCAAGAAAATCATTATAAAGCTCACCCCCTCCGCCGGCGGCGCAGGTCTGGTCGGCGGGACGACTCCGCTCGAGGACATAAGCTGGCATTGCACGGTCAGCAATCCCAGCGTCAACAAATACGTTCCGGATGACTGCCGGGTGTAACGAGAGTGATAGCACAAACGGGCGCCGGGATGCGCCCGTTTATTTTTTAAGGATTTTGTCGCGTAATCATCAATGCCGAAAATATTTCTTTGATTGCTACGGCGCGCCGAGCTGATGAATCTGGGCATTGGTTTGAATATATTTCGCTCCTTGCCTGATAGTAAGACCAACTCCCGATCGCCTGTTTAGTAGCGGCAAATAATTGTTTTAGTGGTAACGCAAAATTAGTCCACTCTTCCCGGCTAAATATTGCAGTTGACAGTCATGGCCAGATACCCGCTGATTCTATACAATATCTCACTTACAGAAATCCCGCTTATAGCTCACTCAAGCTTGGATGGCAGAGGCTGTTCCCTTAAATGAGCGTAACTCGGCGGCCACAAGAATGAACGCAAAAAGGTGATGTAGATGGAAGCCACAACTGTAAATGAGTTGTTCTTAGATAGTCTAGAACGCTGCACCAGATCCAAGAAGTTTATTCCTGCCTTTTATAATCGCTTTCTATCTGCCTCTGACGATATAAGCGACAAGTTCCGGCATACGGACTTTGGACGTCAGAATCGAATGTTGCTACGGTCGCTTAAGCTGGCTGCCTATGCTGCAGACGGTCAGTCCGAGGGCCTACGGGAGATCCGAGAGCGTGCTGTGAGTCATGGTCGCCACCATCTTAACATTGAGCCACGCCTCTACAATTTTTGGCGCTCTGCACTTATTGAAACATCGCGTCAGTTTGATGGCCAATGGGATGATGATATTGAGGAGGCCTGGCTCACGATTCTCGAGCATGTCATAAGCCAGATGATCAAGCATTACTAACATGTGCTGCTGTTAGTGTTTAGACTACGTATTGCAGCGTAATCGGCTGAGGTGGCTTAATGGTGACTCAACGATTACAAATTTCATATATGGTGAACTAAGTTGCTGACATTATGGCGTGCCCGAGTTGATGAATCCGGGCGCTGGATTGAGAGTATTCCGCTTCACTAACGGACAGCGAATTGTTTACCTTCGTCCCGTGACCCTCTAACCGAAAAATGGCGCTGCAACATTAGAGTCACGATTTTCATCGTGTCTGGTGTAGAAAGATCACTGTTGCGAATGTAAACGAAGGTCGATGGTCGTCCCAGCTCGACACGATGCTCATTGTTTGTATCAGCAGTAATAACGTGGTATGTGCCGATTGATTCAGGAAGCACCCGTTTGATGGCCTTGCTTGCCATAGATGTATCTAGCATGCCTGCAAAGGCCACTGGCAAATAGGGGAACTGTTTACGAATTGCCTCGAATACCATTTCCGCCGATTCATCAATCGTGGATTGCACCGCAAGAGAGATAATTGCGCCGCAAAAGGAAGTCGATACCAATCCAGCTAACTCACTGATGCCTTTTATAGGCAACGGGCTAAAACCATTTTGCTCCAGAAAGGGTCTCATCTCGGAAACTATAAAAGGGTGGGGTCTCGCCAACAGAATTTGCTTATTCATTATTGCCTCCACGGGAACCGTTCCTATCGCTTAGTCGATATTAGATGGCATTGCTTACATTAATTCCGAGGGCATGATCCGTTACTGAATCAAGGTGCCCAGATTCATAATATCGGCGTCGGGGATGTTTTCTGGAGGATCAATAGGTTGTATTGATGGCGCGCCCGGCGAGATTCGAACTCACGACCTTCGCCTCCGGAGGGCGACGCTCTATCCAGCTGAGCTACGGGCGCCTGTGATGACCTAAGGGCGGTAGAGGATACAGCTTGTTGCGTTCCGCGTCCATATTGGCGACAGAATAGCCCCCGGGAGTCGTGACGTGCCCGCCGCCTTCCGCGCAACTTAAACCCTAAATCGTATATTTCCGCAGCTTGTAGTGCAAGGTGCGTACGGATATGCCCAGGGCGAGGGCGGCTTCGGTCTTATTGCCGCCGGCCTCCTTCATGGCGGCGGCAATGCGTTGCCTTTCTATGGCAGCAATTTCATTGCGGAAACTTATGGACGTTCCTTCCGCAGTCGGCGATGAAGCAGGGGTGGACGTGGATTGCGCGCGGAGGATCTCGGGACTGGTGCTGAAGTCGGAGCTGGTCAGATGCGTTCCGCTCGTCACGGCGACCGCGCGATGTATGACCCATTTGAGTTCGCGGATATTCCCCGGCCATCCATAGCCGTGTAATGATTGTAATGCATCCGCTTCAATATCGGTGATGCGCTTGCGATAGGCTTGGTTGGCCTCCTCGATAAAAAATCGCACCAACAAAGGCAAATCCTGGATGCGCTCGCGCAGCGGTGGTAACTCAAAGGTGATGCCATTGATGCGGAAGAACAGGTCGGCGCGGAATCCGCTGGCAGTATCGCTGAGGTCTTTATGAGTTGCGGCGATAAGCCGAAAGCCGACACGCCGTTCCGTGGTTTCACCTACTCGGAAATAGACTCCGGACTCCAACAGCCGCAATAGCTTGGCTTGAACGCCGTCGCTGAGTTCGGCGATCTCATCGAGAAAAAGGGTGCCGTTCGCCGCCTTCTCCACCAATCCTTCCTTGCTGGATATCGCGCCTGAAAAGGCACCCTTGGTATGGCCAAACAACTCGCTCTCCACCAGGTCCTTGGGTAAGGCGGCGCAATTTATCGAAACCAGTTTGCCGTCTTGCTCTGACATGGTATGTATCCATTGCGCCAAGCGTTCCTTGCCGGTCCCGGTCTCGCCTCTGATGAGGACGGGGATGCTCAAAGGCGCGATCATGGGTACACGCTCCATGATTTGCTTCATGGCCCCCGTGGGCGAGGCATTGAAAATCGCCGATGCCTGCGACTCGATCTGCCGCTGTAGCGATCTTACCTGTTGGTGCAGCTGGCGATTTTCCAGCAGCATCAGCAGTTCCCGTTTGAATTTGGGAATGTCTATCGGCTTGGTGAAATAGTCGGCCGCGCCCAGTTTAAGTGCGGCGACGGCATTCTCCACCGTCGCATGAGCGGTTAACATGACTATGATGATATTGGATTGCAGGGTTTTGAATTCCCGGATATAGTCCACCCCATTGCCTTCCGGTAAGCGAACGTCCAATAAAATGATTACGTAGTCTTGCTCGGCCAGTCTTTCACGGGCGGATTCCAGTGAGTTGGCGATGCTTATGTCAAACATGTCATCCAGCACCATCGCCAGCGATTCGGCGAAGTTTTCCTCGTCGTCGATGATGAGTGCACGCGGGTCTGTATTGCTCATGGATTACTACTAACCGCATCGGCGGGCAGCCAGACTCTGAAGCCAGCACCGCTGGTGGGACGATACAATTCCAGTTCGCCACCATGCGCCATCACGATTTTGTTTGCGAGGTCGAGGCCCAATCCCGCTCCCTTGGAGCGCGTGGTTACGAACGGCGATATAAGTGATTTTAATTCAATATCGGGAAGGAAGCCTCTGCCATTGTCTTGATAAACTATCATTGCCCGTTTGTCGCCTTCTGATGTGTGCAGTTTTACACGCGCAGCGGTGGCGCCCGCTTCTGTGCTGTTTCTCATTAGGTTTGCAAATAAAATATCCAGATAGAATTTGTCGCCTCTGCACATTATGTCATCGGTTGTGACGTCTAAGTCATGCCGTTGCGCGGCCTCGCGGATCAATTGCTTTAAATCGACCCAGGTGGCGTTATCAAGACTGAGGTCTTTGCCATATATCAAGAGGTTGTCGATAAGCCGCCGCATCCGTTCAAGTTCCTGATGCGAGATTTGTATGAAGCGCTCTGCGAAACGGTGATCGCCGATGCGCTTCGGGAAGGTCTCCATCAGGTTGCTGAGTGTGGCCACCGGGGTGCGTAACTCATGAGACAAAGTAGTAGTCATGTGTCCGAGCAATGCGTACGCCTCTTGTTCATGCAGGGCAGTGGTCAGGCGCCGGCGTTCTTCATTGTGGAGGAGGCGTTCCAATTTGGCCTGTTCACTCTTGGTAACGTACACCCACAGGGCAAAAAATATCAACAGCGCCGAGAGTACCCCATAGGTAATCTCGACGATGTCTGCGCCGGTCGCTTCCGCGGCGATGTATTCGGGGTTCAGGTAGATCTGAACCTGGCCGCTCACAGATGCATCCGTCCAAAGCGGCTTGTCATCGAGTTTAAGCGCGCCGTTGTAAACCGGAGGAACAGTAATTACCTCTTCCGGCAAAACCTGCTTGGTATAGCGTGTGATGAAATGCGCGATTTCATCGGGTCCCGCATCCCTGTGGCTGCTCTGATATGCATGTATGGTTTGTATGATCTGGGTATGAATTTTATGGCGGATCTCCTTTCTCTCCAGGATATTGTCCGCCGTACTAACCACGAGAACGACAACGACCCCGCATATCAGGGATACAAAGAGCGAAAGGCCGATTTTCGTTAGGGGGAAGAAGAATCTTAGAATCATTTTAAGGTCGTATCGCGAAAGTGATGCTTGCTACATGCTCCCACAAAGACACCGGTATTTGAAATTCGTTCCTTTACCCTGACTGCCGCTCCGCAAGCCTGCAATGAACTGCAATGAACTGCAAATAAATGTATACAAGTTTTGCGCACTGCCGATGCTTCGGTCACGGCTCGATATTTAAAACCTTATAAAACAACTGGATATGAGTTGGCCTGCATTCTGCATTGCAGATTACCTAGCGAAGGCGAATAGCTGTTTTGATTCTATTTAGTAAGGAGCCGGGGCATGCATCAACCTGCGGAAGCGCGCTTTACTTCGTCGCCCCTGGGTAATCAACTCATAGTCGATTTTTATGACTGCAGTTGCGAAAACTTCGACGACTTGGAATGGATGGAGAATGTGATGATCGAGGCGGCCAACCGCGCTCGTGCCACCATAGTCGACGTCGTCTTCCATAAATTCAATCCCATGGGGATATCCGGGGTGGTGGTGATCGCCGAATCCCATTTCGCCATTCACACTTGGCCCGAGTACCGCTACGCGGCGATCGATATCTTTACGTGCGGAAACACCTTGGATAGCGAGGCGGCTATCGCTTATCTCGCCACCCAATTGGGTTGTCTTAAACGCGGTGTCACCAAGCTTAGTCGCGGCGGCTCGTTAAGACTGGCCGCTGACACGCATACGGTCGATGGCGAAGAATCCGAACAGGAACGATTGGCTACAGCAGGCATTTATGGCTACAAGAAATTGCTGATTTAGTATGGGCAAGAGAACTATGCAAGGAATGGCGGCGGGTTTAAGTTTCATGTGCGGGCCGGTCTGTGATGAATAAGCACGGACATGCCGTCAGTTCACGGCTGGAGGTCGCCGCGGCGGCTTCTGATGAAAGGGCTTGTGACGGCGGCCGCTCGGGTGATGGCCAGGATTTTGCGCCCATGCGGGAAGGCGATCTTGCGGCTTTTTATCGACAGTTTTTACGTGTTCGGGCCGAGCCGGTGTTCATAGATATATTCAAACCTATTCCGTATCAAAGCGCCGCACAGTTTGCCGAATATTTTGCGGTAGAGAAGCGACCGTTGTGGATGATGGGGCGGCCGAAGTCGCCGACGGCGTATTTCGGCTTGCATTACATGCTGCATCAGCATGATCTGGCGAATCTGGATTTCGTGTATTTCTCCGCTTACCCCAGCCCCGGTTCCGATGCCGCCCATTCATTTTGGCGCTACGTCCGCGGTTGCATGGTGGAGCGCGGTTTGACCCGTGTGCAGAGTTTCGTCATAGAAAGCAGCGTGGAAAAGATCCGCCTGCTGGAGTCATTCGGTTTCCGACAAGAAGGTTTGCTGCGCGAACATTATTTTCATAATGGCAAGATGCACGATATCGTCGTCCACGCCTGGATGGCGGAGGGGCGCCATGGCTAAACTCGGTTTGGACAAGATAATCGTCCGCCGCCTTGTTCCTGAGGATCGGCCGCTCCTGCGCCTATGGTTGAATGACCCCGCCGTACGCCAAGCCCTTGAAGACGAGACCCTGGATTTTTCCAAGATACCGGAAACCATGGCGTTGTTTGAATCCAGTGATCCCTTTTGTGACGGCGCCTTGGGTCTGATGGTCGAGGTGATGGGGCGGCCGATCGGTTTGATCCATTTTGCGTGGCTCAATTGGATCAATCGTAACGCGGAGGTGATCGTCCTCGTCGGTCCCGGCGAGTTGCGGCATTCGCTGGGCGCCGCCGTGGTGGTGGAAAAAATCGGTCATGTGGCGTTTCGCATGCTCAATCTGCAAAAGATTTATGCCTTCGTCTATGCATCCAATCAGGATGCGCTTTCCGTGTTCCGCAAGCTGATGACCGAGGAGGCCCGTCTGCATAACTACGTAAAATCTTCCCAGGGATACGGAAATTTACACTGTTTCGGATTGCTGGCAGGCGAATATTTTGCGGCCATGGAAAAAATAAAAGGTCGTCATATATGTGCCTAACGGCAGCCTCGATATCATGCCGGTCTGTTATCAGTGTCGAAGGGCGGGTCCTGGGTGGATCATGGTTAATGTCGAGGATGGATGTAATATGCGCATAGTTGTCACCGGCATGGGAGTCATTTCCCCCATCGGTATCGGAGTCGACTCATTCTGGACTGCGGCCGTAAACGGAGTAAATGGAGTTCGGCGCATCAAGAGTTTTGATGCCTCGAGCCAGCGTTCGAAAATTGCGGGAGAAATCCCTGATTTCGAGCCTGCCGCCTATCTGCCGGTGAAGACCATCGAGCAGACCGATCGTTATTCGCAATTGGCTTTATCCGCTGCGGCCCTGGCCATCGAAGACGCCGGTGGTCTTGCCGCCTATGATGCGTCGCGCCTGGCGGTGAGTCTGGGTACGGGTATGGGCGGCTATGCCACGTACGAGGCGTCCGCCGCCCGCTATTTTCGCAATCAGTCCACGCCGCCCTTTACCGTCCCCAAGACCATGGCCAATGCCGCCAGTGCCTGGATAGCCATCACGCATCAGTGCAAAGGTCCGAATCTGACCTTCAGTACCGCCTGTTCATCCGCAGGGCACGCCATCGGTAACGCGCTGCAATTGCTGCGCAGCCGTCAAGCCGATGCGGTGATCGCCGGTGGCTCGGAGGCGTGTGTGCTGCCGCTGACCATGGCGGGGTTTAATGCTTTGCGCGCCTTGTCCACCGCTTACGAAGATCATCCGGAGCGGGCGTCACGACCTTTCTCCAAAGGACGTGATGGCTTCATAATGGCGGAAGGCGCCGGCATCCTGGTACTGGAGCGGGAAGAGGATGCTCGGCGCCGCGGCGCCACTATGCACGCGGTGCTCGCCGGTTACGGTAGCTCATGCGATGCGGCGCACATCGTCGCACCCGAACACGACGGTCAGGTCGCGGCGATGGGCGCCGCCATCGCCGATGCCGGTGTGGATCGCGGGGCCATCGACTATATCAATGCGCATGCGACGTCCACCCCGGTGGGCGACATCATCGAGACACAGGCAATCAAGGCGTTCTTCGGGAACCGCTCCAGAGATATCGCAGTCAGCGCCACCAAATCTCTGTTCGGTCACGCTATCGGCGCAGCGGCGGCCATAGGCAGTATCGCTACCGTAATGAGCCTGCGCAGTGGAATTGTTCACCCCACCATTAATTTTGAAGAGGCGGACCCGGAATGTGATCTGGATTACACGCCCAACGAGGCGCGCGAACGAGCGGTGCAGGTGGGTTTATGTAATGCCTTCGGATTCGGCGGCAATAACGTAAGCCTTGTTTTTTCCAATATATGATCAACGTGAGAAGGTAAAGTCGATGGATAAGCCGGATATTGAATCAAAGGTGATTGCCTTTATTAAAGAATCGGTGCATCAGGAAAATCCGGTCGAGATCAAAGGGACGACCAGCTTTAACGATCTCGGCCTGGATTCCATGGATGTTGCCCAGTTGTTATTCGAGGCCGAGGATGCCTTCGGCATTTCCTTTGATATGGAAAAGGCCGCCGATATTGCCTGCATCGGTGATATTGCCAGCTACATCGCCAAGCATCGGGTGGCGGCTTAGCGTTAGTTGGCAATATCGCATCGGATCAGCCGCACGGGCGGTTTGGTGGTGGACGCATTCAAAGGCAATGCGTTCTAAGGGAGTCGGTGTGTCAGATCCTTGTGGGACGGTGATTCCAGACGAAGCACGACCACTTCGGTGCCGAGACCGCGGTAGACGTGCTAGGGCGTTAGTGCCAAAAAATATAGTGCTGGGCTTGGTCTTGCTTACGGTTATGCGCATCGCCAGCGGCCGGGTAGGTCCGTCTTCTCAGCTGGGTGGACAATACGGTGCGGAGATCGACCTGGAAGGGCAGTCCCCGCCCGCCGGCGTCGATCTGTCCAGCGAGGCATGGTACCGCTATGTCTATCGCCGTGATTCTTCCCGCTTGTGGGACGGTCTCTATGTGCAAGGCGGCGGGTCCTTGGATATCAATCCCGCCTACGGGCGCATCGGCGCATATGTGGAATGGCTGCCTGTCGCAATACTGCAATTACGGGCACAGATCGACCGCTACGCATTCTTCGGGACCAGCGGTTCGCTGTTGATCTACCCGAATACCAACGTGCCGTTCGGCTCAGGAGATTACCGGGATCGCCGTGGGCAGGAGGTCTCGGCTCAGGCCGAGCGTTTCGTGCTCCAGCCGACCCTGCAGGGGACCATAGGTCGTTATGTCCTGGTGAATCAGAGTACCTATGCGCTTTACGACTTCAAGCGCGCCGGCCCCTATTTCTGGGATCAGGAATACGACACCCTGTTGCAGCGCCATGACCGGCTGTATGCCGACGACTTGTCCTTGTTGTACAGCCTGGCGCGGCCCGGCACGGGCGGGCGCCTGTTGATCGGTCCCAGCTTTGAAGCAGTCCATGCGTCGGGCGCCGATCTGACCCGCACCCGGCTGGGCTTGAGCCTGTACTTCGAGCCGCGGGCGACTAAACATATTCTGGGCTTGCTGGCCAAACCACGAATCTATTTCCAGGCTGGCGTTAACACCAACGATAGAAATCAGGACGGGCGGGCGTACTTCATGGGCGGGATCGGGATGGAACTGAACTTCGATTAGCCATTGTCCTTAATGAGTCTCTGATTAATTCGTCACTCCGGGCGTTGCGTAGCGGAGACCCGGAATCCAGCGCCTTGAATGCAGCGGGTTACTGGATTCCGGCGCTTGTACCCTTCAGGGTATGTGCCGGAATGACGTCATTAAAGAGTTAATCAAACCTTCCCCAAATATAACGCGTCCGCCAGATCACAAGTGTGGGGCGTCAATTCCTGAATTCAGCGTCCCGCCCCTGGTTCCCGGCGATGGTGTAGGCATGTAGGCGGCGGGTCCAGGCGGCGGCCAGTACCGAGCAGGCTGCCTCCGAAGTGACCAAGTTCAAGCGGTCCATGTGTTCCGAGAAATCGGGGTGACGTCGCAGATAGATGGCCTCCCGTGCCAGGCGCTCCATGATGCTGTCCGGATGATCTTCGTCGATGACCAGCCCCGCGCTCAGGTGACGGCGGGCGATTTCCAGTTCCCGCGGCTCCAAGCCCTCCTGTAGCAACTGTTCAACACTGTGGCCCACGATGTCGCGGCAGACGTCGATATGATCCGGGTCGCAGGCGGTGTGAATCGACCAGGTGCCGCCATCGCTGTAATACTCCAGCCGGGAATGGATACCGTAGACCAGGCCGCGCCGTTCCCGCAGTTCCTGAAAGAGTCGCGACGATACGCCGCCGCCCAGCACATGATTGGCCACCAGGTGGGCGTAGTGGTTGTCGGCGCCGGCCGGCGGGATGGGCATGATCCACAGCAACTGACTTTGCTCGCTGCCCAGCGTAACCGGATGTACGCCGGGGATGAATTGCGGCGCTGTTTGCACCATGACCTCACTGGCGGGCAGCGCTGCCAGTTCCCCGCACGCCGCGACCAAGGCATCATGCTCCACGTCGCCGGCAGCCACCAGCCACACCCGGCCGCCGCTGATGTGTTCGCGCATATAGTCGCGCAGGGCCGCGGCCGTGGCGCGCTTGATGACCTCTGGACGGCCAAGGATGGGTTGGCCTAAAGGATGCTCCGGCCAGGTCAGGCTCATGGCCCGGTCTTCCAAGGCCTCCTCCGGATTGTCCTCCACCATCGCCATTTCCTGCAGGATCACCTGGCGTTCCAGGGAGACGTCATGCTCGTCGAAGCGCGGCCGGCACAGCATATCGCTGAGGATCTGCAGCAATTCCGGTACGTCCCCTTTCGGCGCTAGGCCGTGCAGCGCCGTCAGTTCCCGGCCGGTATGGGCGTTGACTTGGCCGCCCATGGCCTCCAGACGCAAGGCCAGGCTGGCACCGTCGAGCCGGGCGGTGCCTTTGAAGAACAGGTGTTCGAGAAAATGGGCATAACCGGTTTGCGTCACGGCTTCATGGCGCACGCCGTTGAGCAGCCATACTCCCAGGGCGACGCTGTGATGGCCCGGCATTCGCTTGCTGACAACGTGCACGCCGTTGGCGAGGATGGTGGTGTTAATCATGGATGTGATGGTCGGATTTTCCGTTGGTACTTGACCTAGTTTAACGCAAGCGGGCGGTGGCGCGCCGTCGGCTTTGCGCACCATGGCGGTGCGACATGCCTTGCTTATGCGCCATAGCTAAGCATAAGCAATTCAGCCAAAACATAAACGGGATGTTTTCCTGCGGCGTAAGCCTTGCCAGCCGCTCGCACCAAAATAAGACAAGGCAGGCTCGTAAGTTACGGTGCTGCGGCGATTTCGGCGCAATCGAGTCGGATGCGCCACGCCGTGCGGTGCTGAGCTTAGCACTAATGCTCGGGCTGGCACATGGCTTGCTCTTGAGGTCTTTGAGTCCGAGGAGCTTGGGATATATACCCAGGTGTCTTTCAGACGACTAGGGTTCCGGTCCATGGAGATGGACGTCCGGTCCGAGGGTCGTCTGCCTCCACGGCGGGGTTACACGGCGGGACAAAAGCCCGGGAGATGCATCGGTTTCTCAAAACTTTTGTTTAGTCCATTACCGACAGCGGAGGAAACAAACATGGTCTCGCAGCCTTACGACATCTCCGACATCACTTCCTTGATGGCCATGCGTGCCATCGTCTATGTGCTGGGCACGGTGATGGCCCACGGCAAACTCGGTTCCCATCAGCACATAATTCACGGTTGGGGGGCATAACGGAGAATGTTCAACCCGGCGGCTCAGGTGCAGTGGCAGGATAAAAACGGATGGCGGGCTGCTCTGCACTTGAGTTTTGAGCGGCGCGGCAGACGCAGCGTCTGTCATGAGCGCCGCCACGTCGGACCCTTGCGGGTGCAGCGCCCGTTCTACCCGGAAGGCGATGAGGTCTGCCATGTGTATGTGCTGCACCCGCCGGGCGGCGTGGTGGGCGGCGATGAACTGGAGATAGCGGTCGAGGTGAACGGCGCGGCCGCGGCCTTGCTCACCACTCCCGCAGCGGGAAAGTTTTATCGCAGCGATGGCCGCCTGGCACGGCAACGGCAAAGTCTGCGGGTCGCCGCCGGTGCGAGCCTGGAATGGTTGCCCCAAGAGACCATCGTCTTCGATGGCGCCAATGTGGCGATGGCGACCCGTGTGGACCTGGAGGGCGATGCGCGTTTCATTGGTTGGGAGATTTTGTGTCTGGGACGGCCCGGCGCCGGAGAAAGTTTTACCCACGGTACGGTGTCGCAGTCCTGGGAGATCCGACGCGACGGCGCACCGCTGCTCATAGAGCGCGCGGTTTATGACCGGGACGGGACGGCGCTGAGTGCGCCATGGGGGCTGGCCGGCCAGCCGGTATGCGGTAGCCTGGTATGTGTGGGTGATTACCCGGGAGCGGTAGACGAAATACGCGCGGCGACGGCGGCGTTGAGCGGTGACGGTCTGTTCAGTGTCACGCAGCTCGCCGAGGTGCTGGTGTGCCGCTATCTCGGCCCGCACAGCGACGAGGCGCGCCGCTGTTTCGTTCGGGCATGGGAAATTCTACGGTTGATGTCATTGCGGCGTGCGGCTTGTGTGCCGCGCATTTGGGCGACGTGAGTGGCCAGATTGATTGGAGAAGGCTGAATGAATCGGCATTCCTGGTGCAGTGTGGAGTTGGAATCCAGCGACTTTAATACAGGGCATTACTTGATTCCGGCTCTTGTGCCCTTCAGGGTATTCGCCGGAATGATATCGATAGGATTAATCAGATCTTCCCTAAACAGAAAGGAGAGATGATGGAACTCACGCCTCGTGAAAAAGACAAGCTGTTGCTGTTTACCGCAGCCTTGCTCGCCGAGCGGCGTAAGGATAGGGGGATCAAGCTCAATTACCCGGAAGCTGTGGCCTATATCTCCGCCACCATTCTCGAGGGCGCGCGGGAAGGCAAGAGCGTCGCCCAATTGATGAGCGAAGGGGCAAGCGTGCTGACGCGTGAAGAGGTGATGGAGGGGATAGCGGAGATGATTCCCGAAGTTCAGGTGGAGGCCACCTTCCCCGACGGTACCAAGTTGGTGACGGTGCATAACCCGATCGTATGACATGACTCACGCAAAGGCACATGGACAATGACTTTATTACTTGCCGTAGTGTGTATTTGCGTGAGTCGCTTAATCAAAGGAGATCGCCATGATTCCAGGTGAGATTGCGACTGTGGACGGTGATATCGAGCTGAACGTGGGGCAACCCAGCGTACGTATCGTCGTGACCAATACCGGCGACCGGCCGATTCAGGTGGGCTCCCATTATCATTTTTTCGAGACCAACGCCGCGCTTGAATTCGATCGCCAGCCGGCCTGGGGTAAACGCCTGAATATCGCGGCGGGCACGGCGGTGCGCTTCGAGCCCGGTCAACGCCGCGAGGTGGAACTCGTGCCGTATGCGGGGGAGCGGCGGGTGTTCGGCTTTCAAGCCAAGGTGATGGGTGCGCTGGAGGATAAGGCATGAGTCGAATCGGGCGATGCGCTTATGCGGAGATGTACGGCCCTACCGTCGGCGACCGGGTGCGCCTGGGCGATACGGCGTTGTGGATCGAGGTGGAAAAGGATTTTACGGTTTACGGTGAGGAGGTAAAGTTCGGCGGCGGCAAGGTGATCCGCGACGGCATGGGGCAGAGTCAGCGTACTTCTAAAGAAGTGGTGGACACGGTGATCACCAACGCGCTGATCCTCGATCACTGGGGCATCGTCAAGGCGGACATCGGCATCAAGAAGGGGCGAATCGCCGCCATCGGCAAGGCCGGCAACCCGGATGTGCAGCCGGCGGTGACCATTATCATCGGCCCAGGCACCGAGGTGATTGCCGGCGAGGGACTTATCGCCACCGCCGGCGGCATCGATGCCCATATTCATTTCATCTGTCCGCAGCAGGTGGAAGAGGCGCTGATGTCCGGGGTGACCACCATGCTCGGCGGCGGCACCGGACCGGCGGCGGGCACCAATGCCACCACCTGCACGCCCGGGCCGTGGTATATCCAGCGCATGTTGCAGGCCGCGGAAGGGCTGCCCATGAATCTCGGTTTTCTCGGCAAGGGTAACGCCAGTCTGCCCGATGCCCTGGTGGAGCAGGTCGCAGCGGGGGCCATGGGCCTCAAACTGCACGAGGATTGGGGTACTACCCCGGCGGCCATCGATAATTGCTTGAGCGTCGCGGAGCAATACGACGTGCAGGTGGCCATACACACCGATACCTTGAACGAATCGGGTTTCGTCGAAGATACCCTGGCGGCGTTCAAGGGTCGCGCCATTCATACCTATCACACCGAAGGCGCCGGCGGCGGTCATGCGCCGGATATTATCAAGGCCTGCGGCGAGGCCAATGTCCTGCCCTCCAGCACCAACCCGACGCGGCCTTATACGGTGAATACCGTGGATGAGCATCTGGACATGTTGATGGTGTGCCATCATCTCGATGCGGGCATTCCCGAGGACGTGGCCTTCGCCGAGTCGCGTATCCGTCGCGAGACCATCGCCGCCGAGGACATCCTCCATGACCTGGGGGCCTTCAGCATGATCTCATCGGATTCGCAGGCCATGGGCCGGGTAGGCGAGGTCATCACCCGCACCTGGCAGACCGGACACAAGATGAAGGTGCAGCGCGGCGCCTTGCCCGAGGATCCCGGTCATCATGATAATTTCCGCGCCAAACGCTATGTCTCCAAATACACCATCAATCCCGCCATCACCCACGGCATCAGTCACGAGGTCGGGTCTTTGGAGGTGGGCAAGCTGGCGGACATCGTGTTGTGGAAGCCGGCCTTCTTCGGTGCCAAGCCGGCCATGATCATCAAGGGCGGCATGATCGTCGCCGCGCCCATGGGCGATCCCAATGCCTCCATCCCCACGCCGCAGCCGGTGCACTATCGCTACATGTTCGCCGCCTACGGTGCGGCGCTGGTGAACACCAGCGTGAGCTTCGTCTCCCAGGCGGCGCTGGCGGCGGACATAGGTTCGGCCTTTGGTTTGAACAAGCGTTTGGTGGCGGTGCGCGATACTCGCGGTGTGCGCAAGGCGGATTTGATCCACAACGCCTATCAGCCGCATATGGAGGTGGACCCGCAGACCTACGCGGTGCGGGCCGATGGCGTGCTGTTGCAATGCGAGCCGGCGGGTGAATTGCCTTTGGCGCAGCGATATTTTTTGTTTTGAAGAAGGAAGGTCCGAATGGATCGTCATCCCGGCCTACGCCGGGATGACATCTACAAACCTTCCCCGCATTATGTCGAGAAGCGAGAATGTGAATGCTGCAGATCACCGAACGAGCGATAGGCTTGCAGAACTATACGACGACGGTGACGTTGACCTTCGAGCGGCGTCAACGGACCCGGCAACGGCTGCTGCTCGATGACGGGCGCGAGGCGGCGCTGTTGTTGCCGCGCGGCACGGTGCTGCGCGGCGGCGATTACCTGCATGCGGAGAATGGCGAGGTGATCGCGATCAAGGCGGCAAGGGAAGAAGTATCCAATGCCTTCTGTTCGGATCCGCTGCAATTGGTGCGGGCGGCCTATCATCTGGGAAACCGCCATGTCGCAGTGCAGGTCGGCGACGGCTGGTTGCGTTATCTACGGGATCATGTGCTGGACCACATGCTCGAGGAGATGGGTTTGCAGGTGCGAGCCGATACGGTGGCGTTCGAGCCCGAAGCCGGGGCATATCACAGCCATGATTGATATAGCTCAAGATAACGATTCGGCCCTGCTGCGCCTGATGCAACTGGTGAGTCCGGCCCTGCCGGTCGGGGCCTATGCGTATTCGCAAGGTATGGAATATGCGGTGCACACCGCCTGGTTGCGGGATGAGGAAACAGTTTCTAAGTGGATCCTGGGTTTGTTACAGCAGCCCCTGGCCCGGGTGGACGTGCCGGTGCTGGCGCGTCTCTATCGGGCATGGATGAGCGATGATGACGAGGCGGTGCTGTATTGGAGCGCTTATTTGCGTGCCTGCCGCGAGTCACGGGAACTGCAGGAAGAGGACAGCCAAATGGGCAGGGCCTTGGCGCGCTTGCTTCGCGATTTAAACATAGCGGGAGCCGAGCCGTGGATCAACCATCCTTCCAGTGGTTTTGCCCTTATGTTTTCCCTGGCGGCCGTGCGCTGGCGAGTTCCTCTGAAGGCGGCGGCCCAAGGTTATTTGTGGTCATGGGCGGAGAATCAGGTGGCGGCCGCGATTAAACTGGTGCCCCTGGGGCAGACCGCGGGACAGCGGATCCTGTCGCGGGTGAGCGAGGCCATTCCCGCTGCAGTGAGCCGGGGCCTGGCCGTGCATGACGAGCAAATCGGATTCGTGGCGCAGCGCTTGGCCATGGGCAGCGCCCTGCACGAGCATCAATATTCGCGTTTGTTTAGGTCGTGAAAGCTATCAGCACTTAAGCGGAAAAAACTTGCTGAGCGCTGATAGCGGCATTGAGGAGCATGATAGTGAGTAAATCGGTATTGCGTGTAGGTGTAGGTGGCCCGGTGGGTTCGGGCAAGACAGCCTTGGTGCTGGCCTTATGTAGAGAACTCCAGAGTCGCTATCAACTGGCGGCGGTGACCAATGACATCTATACCAAGGAAGATGCGCAGTTCCTCACGCGCCATGAAGCCTTGCCGTCTGAACGCATCATCGGCGTCGAGACCGGCGGTTGTCCCCATACCGCCATTCGCGAAGACGCCTCCATGAATCTAGCCGCGGTTGATGAGTTGTGTCGACGCTTTGCGGATTTGGATTTGGTGCTGATCGAGAGCGGCGGCGATAATTTAAGCGCCACCTTCAGCCCGGAACTCTCGGATCTCACTCTGTATGTCATCGATGTGGCGGCAGGCGATAAGATCCCGCGCAAAGGTGGTCCGGGCATTACCAAATCGGATTTGCTGATTATCAATAAGACCGATCTTGCGCCGTATGTGGGCGCTTCTTTGGAGGTGATGGAGCAAGACGCCCGTCGCATGCGCGGCAATAAACCTTTTATCTTTACCAATCTCAAGAGTGGTGACGGTTTGTCGGGCGTGATCGAGTTTATCGTCCGGCAAGGCATGCTGGCTGTTATTCCCGAGGCGTGCGCCTGACGCGATAGGCGTCGATACGCGCACTCAATCCATGCATTGTTGACTGGTGCGCTTCTTAATTGCGCATGACGAACGTTGCAGCTGCGCAACGCGTGTTGCAACTATGTATAAATAAATATGTTTTTTCCTTGGCATGGATCGTGCTGACACTCACAAGTGAGGGTCTGCTGATGAAGCATCATCACGCGCCACCGCTAATCTTTTTATTTATTTAGGAGATAACTCAAATGACGATGTTTACTGCAAACAAGTTGACCAAATTTGGATTGGTTACCGCCGTGGCGGGAATGATGGTGGCCGCGCCAATGCTGGCCAGTGCCGGTGTATCGGGGAATATCGGCGTGTTCTCGGATTACGTGCTGCGAGGCATTAACGGTGCCGGGGGTACCGAAGGTAACGGCCCCGTGGTCCAAGGCGGCTTCGATTATTCCGGGGACAGCGGCGTCTATGCGGGTTACTGGGGATCGAACTTGGGTTACAGCAATGGCAGCACTGCCAGCGGTTTCGAGAATGACTTTTACGCGGGTTGGGGCGGCTCCAGTGGTGATGTCAGCTACAGCATCGGCTTCATTCAGTATTATTACTTGCATGTCGCCAATTCAGATGGTTTGGAGATAAACCCCACCGTGAGTTATGGTCCGGTCAGCTTCGGTCTGAAATATCTGACTTCTGACGTGGCCTGGGGCAATAGCGGCGATATTTATTGGACCCTGGGTTACAGCGCCTCGCTTCCCGCCGATTTCAGTTTGAGTGCTACTGCGGGTTATTACACCTATAAGAAAGACGGTAAGTACATAAAGACTTCTACCGATCCCAGTGCCAAGAGTTCCGCCTTCCGTCATCTTGATGTGTCTTTGAGTCATCCTATTGGTAAGACCGGCGCCGACATGAGCTTCACCTATACGCTGCCCGGCAAGGACCGCATGGGTGTCGATCAGAAAGACGCCGTGGTTCTGGGGGTGAAATACGGCTTTGACATCTAAGCCAGTAAAGTCCGGGCAAGTGGCCGGATCTTTTCGGCCACTGCCATCGACATCGCATCATGAGATTGATTAAAGAGTGATTCGGTTAACAAGGTAAATTCTGTGCTATGTTCAGGTTCGGTGTCGTTTTCGCCAGGGTTGTGTGCTGTTGGCTACGGCTTTAATGCACGCTTGCGGTAAGGACGGTGTGGACAACGGATTATAGCTACGTAGCGTGGCTGGCAGAGATGGAAATGAGCGCGCAGGCCTTGCAGATCGCGGACTTAATCCTATGTCGAAATATGAATGAGGTCTTAAAGCCAAGGGCTGACTTGCCGCTTAGACAAGTCAGCCCTTCTTCAAAATAAAAGCAAAATATTCAATGACGATCTTGCGCTGTTAGCAACGGTCTCAATCCCCCGAGTTACTGTCTTTGCCGGCGTCACCATTGGAGTCCTCTGGTTTAGCCATGGAATCCCCCGACATCGGAGCCGCCTGTTGGGCTGGCGCAGGCGCAGCTTCTTGGCTGGCGGGGGCGGGCGACATTTGACTCTCGGTAGCGGGCTCTTCCGACTTCTTGCTGCAACCTATGGTGGCTAGGGCGATCAAGACCATACCGATCAAAGCAATCTTACTCATATTTGTTCCTTTATAGTCTCGACTGTGAATAGTAGTTGACGTGGTTTTCACGCTGACATTTAAAGTATAGAGTAGATGCCGCGCATATTCTCAAGCTTCCGTATTGCTATTTCCAGTAGGCGAAGGGCCGAATGCCGGGTTTATTTTTTCAATGTAAAACAGCGGGTTGATTTTAGATCCCTGGAATTTGTATTTTGTTTATGCTAGGGGCTGTTCAGGAATGTCGTCAGCATTTGCGGTGGCGGCTAAAGCCGGTGGTGTAGCGCAGAGAACGAATTGGACTGAATGCGGAGGATGAAATGGGGCGAATGTTATTTGTGGTGCTGTGCCTGAGTATAAGCGCATGTGCGTGGGTAAAGTTGACCCCGGGAGGTGAAAAGGTGCGGGTGCTGGAGGCCGCTGAGGTAACTACTTGTAAGGACCTGGGAACCACTACGGTTTCTCTGCTGGCGAAGGTGGCCGGCATCAATCGCAATGAAGATGAGGTCAGCAAGGAGTTGTCATTCTTGGCGCGCAATGCCGCAGCAGATTTAGGAGGCGATACCATCGTGCCGATCTCCGCAGTTAAAGAGGGCAAGCGCAGCTATGCCGTCTATCAGTGTATCGGAGTCAGTGTTAAGTAGCGTGGCTACTCGATGATCTCCAGCGGCACTTCGGTGATGGTGTCGCCATTCAGGAGAAAACCCTGCATTTCCAAGACGCCGCGGGTTTGCAAGGAGATGATCAAATACAAGGTTTCGGGGTAATTGGCCTGCGCCAGATCGGTGGCCGAAGGGATTGATGGGCCGGCGGGGTGGGAATGATAAATGGCGAATAATTCCTCCCCCTGTTCGCGCATGCTGCGCATGGCGGCTATTTGTTGCGCAGGGTCCATGGCGAATAAACGCTGGGGTGCGGTGGCGATATTGGCGATGGGATAGCAATGGGCGGGCAGGCCGTCCTTGCTGCCGATCAAGCCGCACACCTCATTGTCGGGAGATTGCTGGGCATGGTACAGCAGTCGATTGACGATGGGTCGAGGCAGGCGTGCGGTCCCGGTCAACGGCGTTGCCCTCCGCTGACCCGTTCATTCCCGGCGATGTCGCGCCAGGTTTGTACCTGGTGGTATGCCGCTTCACGCAATAGCGTGGCGACTATGTCCGCTTGATTGTAACCATGTTCCATAAGCAGCCAAGTCTCTTCGCGCATATGCCGTTTCGCTCCATCGATGATGGCGCCGATCATCTCCAGGCCGGTGGGTCCCGCTACCAGAGCGCTCCGCGGTTCCGCCGGCAAGTCGCCTTCGTCGAGGTGAGGATCATGCTCCGCCACATAGGGAGGATTGGTGACGATGATATCAAAGCGTTCCGTGCTGAACGGGCTAAGCCAGGAACCTTGGCGGAAGCTCACATTGGAGATATTTAATCGTTCGGCATTGGCGCGCGCCACACTGAGTGCCTGGGGCGAGAGATCGCTGGCGATGACGCGGCAGCGCGGTCGTTCTCTGGCGATGGCCAGGGCGATGGCGCCGCTGCCGGTTCCTAAATCCAGGATGTGAAATTCTGCGTCGAGCGGAATGCGGGCCAAGGCCAGTTCCACCAGTAATTCCGTCTCCGGGCGCGGGATCAGGGTATGCTCGTTGACGATCAAATCCAAAGACCAGAATTCCCGGTGTCCGATGAGATAGGCCAGCGGTTCGCCCGTTTTGCGACGCGCGATCAAATCAAAGAATGCCTGCTGTTGGTCTGTTTGTAACGTTTGTTCGGGTCGAGTGCGGAGCTGGGTGCGCGTCATGCCGAGCACATGGGCAAGTAACACCGAGGCCTCCAGGGCAGGTGCGTCATGGTACGTTGCCAGTAGTTCGCCGGCGCTGTCTAGGGCAGCCTGAATGGAGAGCGCTGCCGGCATGTCAAAATCGTTGCGCAAATCGAAGCCTTTGCCTATTCACCCAAGGCCGCCAGCAATTCGGTTTGGTGCTCGTTGGTGAGTGGGTCTATGAGTTCGTCCAGATTGCCTTCCAATATATTTTCCAATTTGTAGAGGGTGAGGTTGATGCGATGGTCCGTTACTCGCCCTTGTGGGAAATTATAGGTGCGAATGCGTTCCGAACGATCACCGCTGCCCACCTGCAGGCGGCGGCTCTCGCTTTGCTCGGTGTGCTGTTTCTCCAGTTCGGCGGCGAGCAGTTTGGCCTGCAGCAGCGATAAGGCGCGCGCGCGGTTCTTGTGTTGCGAACGCTCATCCTGGCATTCCACCACGATGCCGCTGGGGAGATGGGTGATGCGTATCGCCGAATCGGTCTTATTGACATGCTGGCCGCCGGCGCCGGAGGCGCGGTAGGTATCGACCTTGAGATCGGCGGGGTTGATGTCGATGTGATCCACCTCCTCCATTTCCGGCAGCACGGCGACCGTGGCGGCGGAAGTATGGATGCGGCCCTGCGCCTCGGTTTCCGGGACTCGCTGCACGCGATGGGTCCCCGACTCGAATTTGAGTCGCGAGTACACGCCATGGCCGATAAGGCGCACGATGATTTCCTTGTAACCGCCGTGTTCGCCGGGACTCTCGCTGATGATCTCTACTTGCCAGCGTTGTTGTTCCGCGTAGCGGGAATACATGCGAAATAGGTCGCCGGCGAACAGGGCCGCTTCGTCGCCGCCGGTGCCGGCACGGATTTCGAGAAATATGTTGCGGTTGTCCAGGGGGTCTGTGGGTAACAGCAATTTATTCAGTTCCAACTCCAGCGTTTCTTTGCGCTGGGTCGCCTGGGCGATTTCCTCTTGCGCCATTTCCCGCACGGTGGGATCGGAATCCTGCAGCATGTCTCGCGCGGCGGCGATGTCATTGAGGGTGGTTTGATAGTGTTCGAAACAGGCCACCACCGGGCTGAGTTGAGCGTGCTCGATGGACAATTCCCGGAATTGCCCCTGATCGGTAATGACGTCCGAATCGGACAGGAGCGCATTGAGCTCCTGCAGCCGTTCGGAGAGGGTCTCCAGTTTGCTGCGTAGGGATGCTTTCACGGAGATCTACGAGTGCGGATCTTTCAGGTCGAAGAGCTCGCGGGCGATATCGAGGACTTCGCTGCGGCCTTCAAAGCCGGCCTGGCGTAAATGAGTGCTGGGGGAATGGATCAATTTGTTGGTAAGGGCGCGGGCCATTTGCGTCATCACCTGCTCGGCCGGCATACCCCGTGCCAGCAGGCGTTTCGCCCTGAGGACTTCCTGGTCACGCAGCTGTTCGGCTTGTTCGCGGAAGGCGCAGATGGTGGCCACTGCGTCCAGCGACCGTAGCCAGCCCATGAACTGGTGGACTTGGTTCTCGATGATTTCATCGGCCTGTTTGGCCGCTTCCTGGCGTGATCGCAGTCCTTCCTGGATGATGTCCTGCAAATCATCTACTGTGTATAGATACACGTCGTCCAATTCCTCCGCCTCGGGTTCGATGTCGCGGGGGACGGCGATGTCGATCATCAGCATGGGGCGATGCTTGCGTGCCTTGATGGCACGCTCGATGGCGCCCTTGCCCAATATGGGCAGCTGGCTGGCGGTGGAAGAGATCACTAAATCGGCTTCCGCCAGATGATGGGGAATATCGCCGAGGGCGATGGCAAAGCCACCGAACTCGCTGGCCAGGGCATGGGCCTTTTCCACGGTGCGGTTGGCGATGATCATGCGGCCGATACGGTGTTCATGGAGGTGGCGGGCCGCCAGCTCTATGGTCTCGCCGGCGCCGATCAGCAATACGGTGTGGGTCGAGAGATCGGTGAAGATTTGTTTGGCCAGGCTGACGGTGGCGAATGCTACCGACACCGGGCTCGAGCCGATGGCGGTGTCGGTGCGCACCTGCTTGGCCACGGCGAAAGTGTGTTGAAACAACCTTCCCAACAAAGTGCCCACCGTACCGGCCTGGATGGCCGTCAAGTAGGCCTCCTTCATCTGGCCGAGGATCTGCGGCTCGCCCAGAATCAGGGAGTCGAGTCCCGATGCCACGCGCAATAAGTGGCGAACCGCAAACTGTTCAGGGTGGATATAGATGTAAGGTTCCACCTCTTCGCGGCTGAGGCTGTGGTAGTGTTGGAACCAGTCCACCACGGCGACGGTATCGGATTCCTCCAAATTGCAGACAATTTCGGTGCGATTGCAGGTGGAGAGAATCGCCGCCTCATGTATCTGTGGGAGCGAGGTGAGTTGATGCAGGGCGCCCACCATATTCTTATGGTCGAACACCACCCTTTCCCTGACGGTTACGGGAGCGGTTTTGTGGTTGATCCCAAACGCTAAAAGAGGCATCGCTTCAGGCCGACATAGAAAATATCCAATTGTGGGGTAATTATCGGTGGGCTGGCAAGTTTAATTGATAACATAGATCACAAAAGAAGAACTTATAGAAAAAACTTGCCCCTAATATGAGGGATTTGTACCTTAAGCAGGTTGTAGACTGGAGTATTACTATTATGAATGGATCCCTTTTCAGGGCGGGTGCCTGTGTGGCGGCGTTGGTGTTAGCGGGTTGTGCCGTCAATCCCAGGGAGCAGGGGGTGAATGCTCCCTCGGCACCGAAGCAAGTGGCTGAACAATCTAAAGTTTCCCCTCCAGCCGCGCCGGTTGCGGCGGAGGAGCCAAGAGAATCGATACCCCCCGATGTCATGTACAAGGTATTGGTGGCCGAGGTTGCCCTGCAGCGCAGGCATTATGACGTCGCCATCAAGAATTATCTGCAGCTCGGCGAGGACCGGCAGGATCCGCGCATGTTGGAACGGGCGGCGCGGATCGCCGTGTATGCCCACGATGACAAGGATGCCTTGGATGCCGCCAAGCAGTGGGTAGCTCTGGAGCCGAAGAATATCGATGCGCGTGAGGTCGTCACCGCATTTTACATTCGCAGCGGTCAATACGATGAGGCTCAGCGCCAACTCGAGGCCTTGCTGGAGCTCAATACCAAGGAAGGTAACGAGAATGCCTTTATGCTGGTTGCCGGCTTGTTGGGGCGGCAACAGGATAAGCAGGCGGCCCTGGAAGTTATGCAACGTCTGGTCAATTCCCGGCCTGACGATCCCAATGCCTTGCTGGCTTTGAGTCACCTGGCGGTGCGTGCCGGGGTCCTGGATCAGGCGGAACAAGCCATCAGGCGGGTGGTGGAACTTCAGCCCGATCGTGTCGATGCGAATATCCAGTTGGCGCGGATACTGTCTATGCGGGGCAAGAGCGGCGAGGCGTTCAAGCTGCTGGCCAGCGCCATCAAAAAGCAACCTAAAGATAATAGGTTGCGAAGTATCTATGCGCGCGCACTGGCCGACAATAACCAGGTCGATAAGGCCTATGCGCAATTTAAGATCATCTACAAGCAGTCCCCGGATGATCTGGAAAATCTGCGGCTCCTGGCACTGGTGGCCTTGCAGCTGGGGCGTCTGGAGGAGGGAGAACGGTATTTCCTGATCTTGCATCGTTCCAATCAGGGCTATGAGTCGGAAAGCAGTTATTACCTGGGACGCATCGCCGAGGAATTTCACAAAGACCCGGATGCGGCAATCAAATGGTATTCAAAGGTGGAGCGGGGTGAAAAATATCTGGAATCCCAAATCCGCATTGCCTTGTTGTTGGCTGACAAAGGTGAGGTGGATGCAGCGCGCGGCCAGCTGAGCGCCATCACCCCGCACAGTCCCGGAGAGCTGATGCGCATCTATCTGGCGGATGGCCAGATACTGCGTAGCGCCGGTCGATTGCAGGAGGCGCTTGCTGTCTTTACCAAGGGTCTCAAGGAGCTGCCTGACAATGCGGATCTTTTGTATGCCCGGGGCATGGCTGCGGAAAAGATGGGCAATTACGCCATGATGGAAAAGGATCTCAAGCAGGTCCTGGCGCGTGACCCGGATAATGTGGATGCCCTCAATGCCTTGGGTTACAGCCTGGCCGATCACACCAAGCGTTATCAGGAAGCCTTGGGTTATATTAAGCGGGCTCTGGAACTGAAGCCGGATAGTTACTTCGTGCAGGACAGCATGGGGTGGGTGAGTTATCGGCTCGGCCAATATAAAGAGGCGGTGAGTTACTTGCGCCGTGCGCTGGATGCCAGTTCCGATTCGGAAATTGCCGCCCACCTCACAGAGGTGCTGTGGGTAATGGGGGATAAGCAGGCTGCACGCGAGGTATGGGACAAGGCCTTGAAGGTGGCGCCGGGCAACAAGGTGTTGCTCGACGTAATGAATCGCCTGAATCATAAATAAGCTCACGCCGTGTGGCTGATCGAGTTCCCCCGCTTGCGTCGGGGGAACTCTTGAATATATTAAGGAATATCTTCGCTGTGGAAGTGAAAGTGGGCAAGGCGATTCGGGCGGTGAGCCTGATGATCGGCATGGTGGTGTTGTCGGCGTGCACAACGTTGAGTGGGGTCAAGACCACATCGCCGGAGGCGGAACGTCAATGGGTGACGCATCAGCAGGATCTCGAGCAATTTCGCAGTTGGGTCATCTCGGGCCGCCTCGGCATTCAAACCGAAGACGAGGGCTGGCATGTATCTTTCCGTTGGCAGCAAGGGAATGCCAAGCTCTATCACATCAACTTGAGCGGTCCGCTGGGGCAGGAATCGGCCGAATTGCAGGGTACTGCCCATGGGGTGACCCTGTTGCTTTCGGACGGGCGCAGCGTATCGGCCATGGACCCGGATGAGCTGCTGGCGCGGCAATTCGGTTGGCGCTTGCCGGTCAAGGGCCTGTATTACTGGGTGAGGGGTCTGCCGATGCCCCATGCGGCGGAAACCCACGCCGTGGATGACCAGGGGCGCCTGTATTGGTTGAACCAGGCAGGCTGGCATATCTCCTATCGTCGCTATGGCGATGTCGCTGGCAAGGCCTTTCCCACCAAGATCTTTCTCGACAGCCCCCAGGTTAAGGTGCGCCTGGTGATTGATGAGTGGACCTTGTCTTAGGCCTTGAATGAACGCAAGCAGCTGGCCGGCACCGGCCAAGATCAATTTGTTTTTGCATATAATCGGACGCCGTCCCGATGGTTATCATCTCCTGCAGACGGCGTTTCAGTTTCTCGATCATGGTGATGCGCTGCGCTTTACCCCACGTGATGATGGGGCGATCCGGCTCCTCACGCCCTTGCCCGGGGTGCCCGAGCATCAGGACCTGACGGTGCGGGCCGCCACATTGCTCCAGCGCTATGCCGATAGTTCCATGGGGGTGAATATCACCGTCGAAAAGCGTTTGCCCATGGGGGCGGGCTTGGGGGGTGGCAGTTCCGATGCGGCCACTACCTTGGTGGCGCTGAATCGCCTGTGGGGGGTGGATTTGCCGGAAGGGCAGCTGGCGGAACTGGGTTTGCAGCTGGGTGCGGATGTGCCGGTCTTCATTCATGGCCGGGCGGCGTGGGCGGAGGGGGTGGGTGAACGCCTGACCCCCATTGACTTGCCTGAGCACTGGTATGTGGTGGTGATGCCCCCTTGTCACGTGTCCACAGCCGAGATTTTTGCCGCCCCCGAATTGACACGTAACCTCCCGCCCCTCACAATACCCGCTTTTCTTTCCGGGGCAGGCAGTAACGTCTGCGAGGCGGTGGTATGCCGACGCTATCCGGAGGTGGGACGAGCCCTAACCTGGCTGGGTGGCTATACCCAGGCCCGGATGAGCGGTACGGGTGCGGCGGTATTTGCGGCTTTTGCCGATAAAGGCCGGGCGCAAAGTGTTGCCAAGGCGGTCCCGGCCCATTGGGCGGTGTTTATAGCCCAGGCTTGTAATCGTTCACCGCTGCATGACAGATTGATGAAAGAAGTTTGAGCCGCGGCTCCGGGGGACCGGAGATTGGCGCTCGCGTCGTGTTTGATTGGGGTGTCGCCAAGCGGTAAGGCACTGGATTTTGATTCCAGCATTCCCAGGTTCGAATCCTGGCACCCCAGCCATATGCCGCTGTTCAATAATCGAGTAAACGCTTGTCGCGTGTGAGAGATAAAGGGGGCCGCGTGTCGTACAACTCGATGTTAGTGTTTTCCGGTAACGCGAATCGGCAGCTGGCTGAGGATATCGTTAACTATTTGAACATCCCGCTGGGTAAGGCCATTTTGGGCCGCTTCAGCGACGGTGAGATCATGGTGGAGATCATGGAGAACGTCCGCGGCAAGGACGTCTTCATCGTCCAGCCCACCTGCCATCCCACCAACGATAATTTGATGGAATTGATGGTGATGGTCGATGCGGTGCGCCGTTCTTCGGCACGGCGCGTCACCACCGTCATTCCCTATTTCGGATATTCGCGCCAGGATCGACGACCCCGTTCGGCGCGGGTGGCGATCTCGGCCAAGGTCGTGGCCAATATGATCAGCGGTGCCGGCGCCGATCGGGTATTGACCGTCGATTTGCACGCCGACCAGATACAGGGATTCTTCGATATCCCGGTGGATAACGTCTATGCCTCGCCGATCTTGCTCGGTGATATCTGGCGGCAGAAGTATCCCAACCAGATCGTGGTGTCGCCGGATGTGGGCGGGGTGGTGCGGGCGCGGGCCTTGGCCAAGCGCCTGGGCGATGCGGATCTGGCCATTATCGATAAACGTCGTCCCCGGCCCAACGAGGCCAAGGTGATGCACATTATCGGTGAAGTGCAGGACCGTACCTGTGTGTTGGTCGATGATCTGGTGGATACCGCCGGCACCTTATGCGAAGCGGCGCGGGCCTTGAAAGAACACGGCGCCGCTACCGTGGTGGCTTATTGTACGCACCCGGTATTGTCCGGGGCGGCCATAAAGAATATTGAGAATTCGGTATTGGATGAGCTGGTGGTCACCGACACTATTCCCTTGCGGACGGATGCCGTGGAGTGTCCCCGCATACGGCAGCTCTCCATCGCCGGCATGCTGGCGGAAACCTTGCGCCGTGTCAGTGCCGAGGAGTCGGTCAGCACCTTATTTATGGATTAATAGTATTTGGGATGACGACGTGGTCGCGCGCCGCCATTCCCAAGAGCCCGCCCCTTGGGGCGGTATTGGCAAGGCTGCCTTAGAGGCAGCATTATTTTTTGGAGAGTAATCATGGCTGTTGAATTTCAATTGAACGCAGAACTGCGTACGGATATGGGGAAGGGTGCGAGCCGCCGCCTCCGTCACGCAGGCAAAGTACCGGGTATTCTTTACGGTGGTAAGAAGGAGCCTGCAGCGGTGACTTTTCCCCACAAAGATGTGGCGAAGAGCCTGGAATACGAGGCCTTTTATTCCCACATCCTGACCGTCAATGTGAATGGCAAGGCGGAAAAGGCGGTGCTCAAGGATTTGCAGCGCCACCCTTACAAACCCATCATCATGCACCTGGATCTGCAACGGGTTACCGCTACCGATAAGATACGCGTCCATGTCCCCCTGCACTTCATGGGTGAAGACGTGGCGCCGGGCGTAAAATTGCGCAGCGGTATCGTCAATCACCTCATGAAGCATGTGGATGTCACGTGTCTGGCCAAGGATCTGCCGGAATACATCGAGGTGGATGTTTCTCCGCTGGAGGCGGGCGAGTCCGTTCATCTTTCTGAACTCAAACTGCCCGTCGGTGTGGAAATCCCGGGCTTGGTCGCGGGTTCGGAGCATGATTTACCCGTGGTCACCATCGTTATTCCGAGAGCGGCCCTGGAGACCGAAGAAGCTGAAGCCGCTGCGCCCGAAGGGGAGGCTCAGCCGGAACAAGGGAGCGGTGGTCAGGCTGCCGGTTAAGGCAGTCGCCAACGGCTGCTTGTGAATGTGGCAGGACCCCCGGAGTCAGATTCAGGGATACGCTTGATCGCGGGGCTGGGCAATCCAGGTCCCCGCTATCAAGCGACACGGCACAACGCAGGGTTTTGGTTTGCGGATGCCGTGGCACACGACCGGGGCGGCCAATTTAAATCCTCCGCCCGCTTCCACGGGGAGCTTTGCGAAATGGCTGCGGACGGACGGAGCTGCTGGATTCTCAAGCCGGATGTCTTTATGAACCGCAGCGGGCAGGCGGTGGCGGCGCTGGCCGGCTTTTATAAGATCCCGGTCGAGCAAATCCTGGTCGTCCATGATGAGCTGGATTTACCTGCGGGAACCGTGCGGCTCAAACAAGGGGGCGGCAACGGCGGGCATAACGGGTTACGCAGTATTGCGGAGAGCCTGGGCAGCGGTAATTTTGTACGACTGCGCATCGGTATCGGTCATCCCGGCCAGCGGGACTTGGTGACCGATTATGTGCTGACCAAGCCATCTCAGGAAGATCGGCAGGCCATCGAAGAGGCTATCGCCAACGCCATGGCCCTGATGCCCGACATCCTCAGCGGTAAGCTGGAACGGGCGATGCACAAATTGCACACGAAGTAGCAAGCACTCATCTTGCGCCTCGTTACTTGGAACTGAATTATGGGATTCAAATGCGGTATTGTCGGTCTTCCCAATGTGGGGAAATCCACTCTGTTCAATGCCCTTACCCAAGCAGGGATAGAGGCGGCCAACTACCCGTTTTGCACCATTGAACCCAATGTGGGCATAGTGCCCATGCCCGATCCGCGCCTGGAGGAATTGGCCAAGATCGTCAAGCCGCAACGGACCGTACCCACCACCATGGAATTCGTGGATATCGCCGGCCTGGTGGCAGGGGCGTCGAAGGGGGAGGGGCTGGGTAATAAATTCCTCGCCCATATTCGTGAGACGCAGGCCATTGCCCATGTGGTGCGCTGTTTCGAAAGCAGCGATGTCGTCCATGTCGCCGGCAAGGTCGATCCCCTAAGTGACATCGAGGTGATCCATACCGAATTGGCCCTGGCGGATCTGGAGACCGTAGAAAAGGCTCAGGCCCGTGTCGCTAAGCTTGCCAAGAGCGGCAACAAAGAGGCAGTAGCACAGCAGAGTTTATTTGAAAAGGTGCGTGCGCAATTGGACAAGGGCGCCCCGGTGCGGGCCTTGGACTTGAGCGACGACGAGCAGCGTACCTTGCGGGACATCAATCTCCTGACCCTCAAGCCCACCATGTACATCGCCAATGTCACCGAGGATGGCTTTACCAACAATCCCTACCTGGATCGGGTAAAGGCCCTGGCCGCAAGCGAAGGTGCCGAGGTGGTGGCGGTATGCGCCGCCATCGAGGCGGAGATTGCCGAATTACCCGATGAGGAAAAAGGTGAATTCCTGGCCGACCTGGGCCTGGCCGAGCCCGGCCTCAATCGGGTCATCCGAGCCGGCTACAAGTTATTGGGACTGCAGACTTACTTCACCGCCGGGGTTAAAGAGGTGCGTGCCTGGACGGTGCATATCGGTGCCACGGCACCGGAGGCGGCGGCCGTGATTCACACCGATTTCGAGCGGGGATTCATCCGCGCCGAGGTGATCGCTTATAACGACTTCGTTGCCTGCGGTGGCGAACAGGGTGCCAAAGAGGCCGGCAAGTGGCGTTTGGAAGGCAAGGATTATGTGGTCAAGGACGGCGATGTCATTCATTTCCGCTTTAATGTGTAGGCAGAACAAACAGGTAAGTGAAAAGAATAAAGAACGCAGTTATAATTAGCCCTCTTTTTGTTTCGGCGGTATTTTTTGAGTTTTTGGCTACGTAGCTCAGCTGGTTAGAGCGCGGCACTCATAATGCTGAGGTCGGTGGTTCGAGTCCACCCGTAGCCACCATTAGCCCTTCCCATAACGTCCAGCACAGTCCGAAACGACGTCATAATATCCTTAATTTCAAGCGCTTTTAGCCCAACACCATCCAAGCTCATCCATTGACAGCCTAAACAGGGGTGGGGTACAAGATGGGGTATAATTTTTGTGGGGTGGGGTATAAATGCCGCTCACGGACATCAAAATCCGCAACGCCAAGCCGCGTGACAGGGACTACAAGCTCTATGACGGCAGCGGCCTTTATGTGTTGGTCCACAAGAATGGTTCACGTTATTGGCGCTTGAAGTACCGCTACGCCAAAAGGAAAAGATCCTGGCGCTGGGGGTCTACCCCGATATAAAGCTGGCTGTGGCGCGCGAACGTGTTCAGGAGGCGCGAGAGCTGGTAAAGCAGGGCATAGATCCAAATACCCACAAACGGGAAGCCAAGGCCCGCAATATCGCCCTTGCCATGGAAACCTTCCAGGTTGTAACGGAGGAGTTGCTCACGAAGAACGCGGCGAAGTGGTCTCCAAGCTATGCGGAGAAGGTGCAAACCATACTTGCCGCCAATGTCCTTCCCCGCATCGGAAAGATACCCATATCAACCTTGAACGCGCCCATGGTGATTGATGCCATACGACCAATGGAGGCGCGAGGTGCGATAGAACAGGCCGCGCGCGCAATGCACTGGGCGAAGGCGATAATGCGTTACGCGGTGGTAACGGGTCGCTCGGGAACGGGCCAAAAAGGCTCGGGAGCTAGTGAAGCAAGGTATAGACCCCATGGCTCACAAGCGGGAGACCAAGGCCCACAATATCGCCATGGCACTGGAAACCTTTCAGGTAGTACCATTAATTATTAACTCGCTTACCTCGGTCGCTTCTTTCGCAACTCGTCAACTGTGTCAATTATCGGGCGCGCCAGTCCGTGGGGAAGCTGGCGTATGTGCTCAGCCGAGCAGACAGCGCTTCGGGCTTGCCGCCAGCGAAATCGTCCGTGCAACCGTCGGGTGGCAAGATCCAGAATGGCGTCGGAATATTTTACATTGGCGCAAAACAGTATTTTGGTAAATATTAATAATCAACCAGTTAAGATTAATGGCATAGTATATGCCTCCTAGACAATAAGGGCGGTAACGCCATGCAGGTATATAAATAAATTTTGTTGGAGAAGAACAATGAATAATAAATACAGATCATTCATCACCTTCGTCAGTGCATCGATGTTGGGATTGTTCTTGGCTGGTGGCGCCGCGCAGGCCGCTCTTATAACGATTCCGGCCTCATCGTTGAACAATTCGCCGGGCGTCTACACTGCTGGCGGGTACTATACGGACACCCTCGGTCCGAACATCGTCACCACGGGTGGCGGCAATGCCGCCAACGTAGGACAGGCGGACGGCCGCAACGACGACGGCTTCATGTCCCTGTCCCTGGGATTCAACGTGACCTTCTTCGGTACCACCTACAACTCCCTGTATATCAACAACAACGGCAACGTCAGCTTTGGTGCGGGGATCGCCGCCTACGTCCCGGACGGTCCGACCGGCGCCAGCCAGCCCATCATCTCGCCGTTCTTCAGCGACGTGGATACGCGTAATCTTGGCTCGGGCGTCGTTTATTACAACCTCAGCTCCGACCAGTTGATCGTCACCTGGGACCAGGTGGGGTACTATAATCAGCATGCCGATCTGCTGGACAGCTTCCAGCTGGTCCTGCGCAGTGACGGTTACACCGTGCCGACCGGCGAGGGCAGCATAGGCTTCTTCTACGAGACCATGGGCTGGTCAGCGGCCGACCTTACCCCAACCGCGGCGGCGGGTTTCGGCGACGGTTTGGGCAACGGCGAGGTGATCCAAGGTTCCTTGGCGTCCGGTCTGAACTCGGTAGTGCAGAACAAATACCTGTGGTTCGATGCCAACCTCAACGTCGTGCCGGGACCGGGTAATAATACCGTCCCCGAGCCGGATTCCTTGGCCCTGCTAGCCATCGGGCTGCTCGGTGCCGGGCTGGCCTCATCACGTAATAAGAAGCGCAGCGCCTGAACCTGCGGCTTGCGCGCATCACACAGGGCGGCCTCCGGGTCGCCCTTTTTCTTTGTATTCCCGCGCTGGTTGCACAAATCGGCACCTAGACGGTCTTATCTCCGTTCGCGTGAACTAATCTGCAAGCTCAAGAATCCCCGACCAACGACCACCTCGTCATGCTTCAGCCGCAGGGCGACGGCTGCTGTATCCGCTTGGGCGCGTCTCGACTCGTAGATATTGCGTTGCCTTGTCGTTCTCGCCGGATCCTTGGATACATCAGGGAAGACGCGCACATCGGCCCTCAGCCAGGAGGCTGCTTCGGCGGTGTTGATTATGTGTGGCGATTACATGGACGGTGGTTATGGCCGAGCCCGGAACAGGCGTTTGTGTGCGGTCTTTCTATAAAATAGGCATCATGACAAGCTATCGCTTTGTGTCATCACTGTGGCTTGCGGCATGAACTTGACCTGGCAGCTACAAGAGATCAACCATTATGTAGTTTAGGGTAAGCGCCGTACGTGGCGGATAAATTTAAGGGCTATAGCTTCTGCTTCGGCACAAAATGCCTAGGTCCGTGCTTCGAGCCCACCCGTACCATTAGCCCTTCCAATATTTATTCCATCAGATTGCGTAAAGCGCGGTCCAAAGTCAGTCGCTCGTATATTAGTGATATTGAAGGGTCCTGAGCGCTAGTTAGCATCCAGGCATGAGCCTGCCAAAAAAAGACAGGATTATTAATTGCTTTGTTGAAATCTCTACTGATTTACTCAAATACCCATACAAATACTGGTGGAATTATAATAGTCTCATTATAATTGTGGTTAAGCATGGGTGGCGCGTTTTACGAGTTATCTCATGCCGAGTGTGAATCTTATCAACAACAGAGGAGAATAAGATCATGTACCAAGAATTACCTGAACACACCGAAAGCTATTTGGCCAGCCTGATAGTGCTCTCAGCTATCGCATTGGCGTTAATTTTTCTTTTCACTCTGACCCCGATGTAATCTTGAGTTGATCGAAGCAATTCTGATAGTCAGTTAGCCTAGGCAGGTCCTCCTCTCCCCGAACTTAATCGGGGAGGGGAGGGGAAGAAATTGACGATGCTGAAATAGCAAAAAAGAAGGGTCTCGACCATGGCCCTGATTTACACCGTGACACGGAGCTTGCATGGCTTTCCGATCTTTTTAATAGTTCTCCTCTCTATGAGCCTTATGGGCTAGAGTTCCATCGCAACCCAGGCCAATCAGTAATTGAGTGATCAGTGGCTACCTTTCATTTTGAATAGGAATCAATATTCCAACAATCGCCAGAATAAAAAACTACGTTTTCTCGATTGCTCTTGGTGCTTGATTTAGCTTATATCTTCCTTACATACCCCAGTGGCAGGCCGATTCCTGACTATATTTATAATACATGGGGTATTACAGCTCTAAACTGGCCCCATGCAATGGCAATTACTTCTCAACTCTAGAGGAGAATGGACCATGGCACAGCATATTCCCGAACATCCGGCCAGTTATCTCGCCGAGGCGATTGTAATTCTGATGGTAATCATATCGGTCTTGTATATGGTTAAGGAGTGGGCCGGCTAAGCGCAGTCTTCACACTCACTAACCAAGACAACAACAATAAGACTTGTCAGTTCTTACCCTGAGCGAGCCTTGG
>Ga0210074_1000070_pt1 | contig 45704 bp, 36 predicted proteins | sample China_Galinas_Co_FD_184860 | JGI IMG/M metagenome (GOLD analysis project Ga0210074, IMG submission 184860) | Wetland microbial communities from San Francisco Bay, California, USA, that impact long-term carbon sequestration -... | ecosystem: Environmental > Aquatic > Marine > Wetlands ... | reverse complement strand
GTGATCCCAAGGTCCAGGCCCCGAGTTGCGGCGTCCTCCACCAGGATCTCGTAAGAAGTCCACGCAAGCTCCAGCGCCCGCTTGTAATCTCCATAGGTACTTCCGCCGCCCAACCAGTCGGTGTACTCGCGAGCGAGGGCCTCCCGTGTGAAGACGGATTCCACTTGCCGCTTCTGAAACTTGACCGCGTCCGCTCCGGACTCGGCAGCGGCATGGACCATTTCTCGCGCCAGCATCAGCGAGCCGTTGTGGTTGATCCCGACCTCCGCAACGATGTACACCGGTGCGCCGGACCCGATCGTGCGCTCTCCTATCTTCATTCTCTCCCCTCGTTCCATCTCATCGAACAGGCCTCACCCCAGGTTGAGACCGAACCGGAGACCATACCTTGCGCCATATCCTGTCGCTAATCCGCTCCGAGCTCACGGACGCGCAGGACCTCCTGAAGCGCTTCCTGGCGGATCCGGAAGCCGTCCGAGCGATTGGAGACGCCGCCATGTCGCTCGCGTCGGCGCTCCGGAACGGCCGTAAGATCATCGCGTGCGGAAATGGCGGGTCTCTGTGCGATGCGATGCACTTCGCCAGCGAGCTCACTGGGCGGTTCCGCCAGGAGCGCCCCCCCCTCGCCGCCCTGGCGCTGGGCGACCCCGCGCACCTGAGCTGTGTGGGGAACGACTTTTCCTTCGCCTGGGTCTTCGAGCGCCAGGTAAAGGCCCTCGGATGCCCGGGCGACATCCTGATAGCCCTGAGTACCAGCGGTCGGTCGGAGAATGTTCTGGCCGCCGTGGAAGCCGCACGAGAGATGGCCCTCCATGTCATCGCCCTCACCGGCCAGGATGGCGGCGAGCTGGGGCGCCTTGCACATTTGGAGATCCGCGTCCCCTGGATGGCTCATGCGGACCGAATTCAAGAGATCCATATCAAGATTCTCCACGTGCTGGTCACAGCGGTCGAGGACCAACTCTTCGGCCACAGGTAGTCGGCGCCGAGGACCTTCGCCTCCGCAGACCGGAGACCCGCACCCGCTTTGTGTTCGAAACTCGACTATCGTGGCGAGGCCTGATGTTAGCATCTAGCCGATCTCGCAGAGACCGCCGGTAGAGAGTTCGACGCGATGCGACGGCCGGCGACCAAAATGGGACCCGGAGTCCAGTGTGGATCACTCAACGTTCGCGCTTCGAGTGGATGCCATCGAGGGAGATGGCTACCCGGTTCAAGTCGTGGAACCTCCACCGGAGCACCCGTCAGATCGCGACGAGAGGCTCCATCTACCCAGCTCGCTCAGCGAAGTAGGCTCGACGTTACGCTGCATGGGCCTGCGCTCGCTCCGGCACGTTCATCTCCTCGGATCGGCTGGGGCGGCGTTCCCGGCGCCCCCCACGGAGCTGGACCGCCTCGCGCGCAGAATGGGCCAAGATCTTTACCGGGCGCTCTTCCCGGGCCCCATCCGCACGCTTCTCGAGAGCCGGCTTCAGGCGGTCTCCCGGAAGGAGCGGCGAGGTGTGAGACTGGAAATACAGGTGGACCCGCGGCCACCCTCGCTCGCCCCCGTGTTGCGGTATCCATGGGAGCTCATTCACAGCCCCGATGGGGCAGACTTTCTCTGCCTCGATCCCGCCACTCCCCTGATCCGGGTCCTCCAGCTCGACGACGTCACCGCCCACGAGCCCCGGTCCCTCCCCTCTCCCCCGTTGAGAGTCCTGTCGATCCCCTCAAACCCCGACCCACGGAGACGCCTCGACCTCCAGCGGGAGGCCGAAGCGCTGGAGCGGGCGCTGCAGGGGCTGGCCGAGATACGGCATCTCGCCCGACCTACACTACGAGCCGTCGTAGACGCCATCCGGGAGAATGGTTTCCACGTCGTCCACTTCATGGGACACGGCGCGTTCGATCCCCGGAGCAACCGGGGAAGCCTGCTGCTCGAAGACGACAGGGAAGAGCCTCATCCCATCGCCGCTGAGACCCTGGCGCGCACCCTCCGCGCTGCCCCCGATCTTCTCCTGGTCGTGCTCAACGCCTGCGAGTCAGGCGCCTCGCCGGAGCGCGTGCTGTTCAACCCCTTTGCCGGGCTCGCCACTGCCCTCGTCGGATTCGGCATCCCAGCCGTGGTCGCGATGCAATTCACGATCTCCGACCGGGCGGCAATCCGTTTCTCGGAGGCTCTCTACGCGGAGCTCGCCCGTGGCGAGTCTGTAGAGACCGCGCTCACGGAGGGGCGGCTGGCACTGGCCGATACTCCGGCACTTTCGTGGGAATGGGTGACGCCAGTCCTCTACACGCGGCAGCCGGGGATCCGGCTCTTGAGCCCCCCGGAGCCAGACCCTGAGCCCGGACACCCGAGCCGCCTCACAGGGACAACTCGCCGGCCGTCGCTCCGGGGACCGATCGACTTCCGCTCTCTCCTCCGCACCAAGACAGAAGAGCACTTGGACCGGACGGAGGCGAAGGAGCAAATGTCCGAATTCCTCCGGTGCCACGGCATGGGATACGTGTTCGTGCGCGGAGGGCCGGGCGTCGGGAAAACCTCCTTCCTGGCGACGCAGGCGCACCGGAGGGGCTGCTGCCATCACTTTGAGCTCCGATCTGAGGGCATCACCGGGACGTTCCTGAGGCTTCACAACCTGGCTGCACAGTTCATCGAACGCTTCAGCCTACCTGTCTCCTACCTCGATCGCCTCGAAGTCGATCCGGTGGGCACCATGTCCCGAGTCCTCCAAAGGGTCTCAGCCCGCCTGTCAAGCCGTGAGTGGATCGTCCTCGACCTCGAGCCGAGCCCTGAAGACCGGCAGGACCCGGCCTTCCTGAGCCTTAGCTCCATCGGCCTGCCACCGAGCCTGCCCGAGGGGCTCGTCGGCTTGGTCTCCGTAGGCGAAGGGCCTCCGCCGCGGGACGTGGCGGCCCCATCCATCACCATCGACCTCTCCGAACTCAGGGAGCACGAATCGATCCTGCGACGGCGTGCCCTCCAACTGGCAGAACGGGGCCTGGTCCGCTGTCTCCTAGAGCGCCATCCCAGCGGGCTCGATCTCGCCGTCGACGCTCTGGTGGAACGGGCGGGGGGCTCTATGCTGTACCTCGATCTACTCGCCGGTGAGCCTGTTCGTGGGGAGCTCGTGGAGAGGTCGGTGGAAGGCCTTCCACGCGGGCTCTCGGCGTACCTCGACTGGAAGTGGAACCACGTCAAGTCTCTCGGGGACGTGAACTGGGTCTCCGAATCGCTGCCGGTGCTCCTGGCGCTGGTTCGAAGCAGCCGGGCAGTCCGCCTAGACGAGTTGATGTCGTTGGCGGGTATCGGAGAGAGGGCGCGCACCCGGAAGGCGCTCTCGGCGTGGAGCCCACTCGTGTCTGACCGCCCCTTCATCCGCACCGCCGCCGCACGTGGCGTACGCTCGTATGCCCTGGCCCACGAGAGCGTGCTCGACCTGGTGACCCGAACGGAACTCCAGCCTGGGGAGAAGGACGCACTGCGACGAGCACACCTGATCCTCGAGCGATCGTTCTGGAACGGCACCGGCTCAGACCGAGGGCTCGGTGTGCCGTGATCCGGCGGCGAAGCCCTCAAGTTCGGCGGGCCAGATCGGTGAGCTCGGCCCACAAGCGGTCCGGGACGTGAATGGGCCGATTCTCCGTCCGATTCCGGGTGTCGGATCGATGGCGGAGACCTGGGATCCGGATCTCGTCCACACCGGCGGCTCGAGGCGTCTCTTGCAGGTGAGCGATCAGTTCCTTCAGGCTTTCCAGCACTGCGTCTCGCGAGAGGCCGAAGAGCTCAGGGACAAGGCCCAGGAAGAACCCAGCATTTCCGGACGGCGGCGGGTCCGGACGGGCAAAGCCGGCCCCCGTCAGGACACCGGCCAGAACCTCGACAGCGAGGGCCAGCCCGAAACCCTTGTGCCCGGCCAGAGGCGCGCCCAGGGAGGTCAAGAACCTGCTTTGGCCTGAGTCGTAGAAGGTTGCCGGATTGAGCTCTGGTCGCCCTTCCGCGTCAACGAGCCAACCCGCAGGGATCGACGACCCTCTCAGGAAGGCCTCACGGAGCTTGCCTTCGGCCACGGTGCTGGTAGAGATGTCCAGTACCAGGGGCCCGGGGGCGTCGGACGGGATGCCCACTACGATGGGGTTGGTGCAAAGCCGCCCCTCCGAGCCGCCCGGAGGAGCCACGTGGGGGCCTGCTCCAAGGCAGTTCACGCACCCGAGTACCACGTAGCCGGCTCGGGCGACTGGCAGAGCAACCGATGCAAGGCGCCCCAGGTGACTGCTGTTCGTCAAGCCAACAACGGCAACCGGGAGTCGTTCCAATGCGGCAACAAGGGTGTCCACGACCGTCAGGGCTGCCAGGTGCCCAAACCCTCGTTGACCGTCGACGAGCCAGGAAGAGGGAGAGCACTGCCGGACGGTCGGTCTGGCTTGGGGCCGCATCGTTCCCGCGCGGATCTGCCGCGCGTAATCGACCAGCCTGAGAAGACCATGAGACGTGTAGCCTTCCAACTCGTTGTCGATCAGGATCTGCACTGCCTTGTTGGCATCCGACCCGACGGCACCGAGATTCGTCAGGATTGTCCTTCCCAACACCTTGGCGCGCCGGAGGGGAACGTCCATTTCCGCGGATCACTCCTACGCAGGGGTTGATTGACAGGAATCGCTAGTCGTTTCCTTCTTCCAACTCAGGCTAGCACGCTCGATGGACAACCACTGAACGCACAACGGGAACCAACTGGAGCGCACCGAGTAGCCTGACTGCTCAGCGACGCGGTCCAAAGTCTCGGCCGGGACGGCGGCGAGCCTGCTCTCGTTCTGACCACCGCCTGGTCGCACCGGAGCCGATTCCTCCTCCGGCGCGGAGGACCCTGAGAAAGATCCGGGCCTGCGTCCGTCTTTGTAGGAGATGGAGGACCGCCCCGTGTACATCCCCGTCAACGCCATCCGCATCGCCCAACGTCACCTGGATCTCGACGGCTTCGATCCCGGACCGGTCGACGGCCGGCTCGGCCAGCGAACGGAAAACGCCCTGGACCGCGCGCTCGCGGCACGGAGAAACGACCTCGACGAAGACCACGTCGAGGGCATCCTGGGGCGCTCCAGGCGCCGGAAGGTCAACGCCTATCTCCAGCTCCTGGCGCAAGACGCCGGCATCGACAGCGGAACGATCGACAGCTTCTGGGGCCCCCAGACGGCGTTCGCCTTCGGCGAGCTCGAGCACTTCGAGGAGCACGGCGTCCTGCCCCATCCGTGGCGCGACTTCGACGGTCCGCCGGTGAACCCGAACGGCTGGCCGCTCGAAACCGAAGCGGCGCTGCGCTCGTTCTACGGCGAGCCCGGGCACCCCCCGCTGGTGCGGATCGAGGCGCCCTATCCCCTGCGGTTGAGCTGGGACCTCGGCACCCCGGTCTCGCGCATCGCCTGCCACGAGAAGGTGGCGGCCTCCCTCGAGCGCGTCCTCACCGGCGTCCTCGGCGCCTACGGGCTCGACGCGATCCGCGACCTCCGCCTCGACCGCTACGGCGGCTCGTTCGCCGCGCGCAGGAAGCGGGGCGGCACCAGCTGGTCGACTCATGCCTGGGGCATCGCGCTGGACTTCGACCCCGACCACAACCGGCTCCAGTGGGGGCGCGACCGCGCGGCCTTCGCCCAGCCGGCCTACGACCGGTGGTGGAGCCTCTGGGAGGCGGAGGGCTGGATCAGCCTCGGCCGCGTGGCCAACTTCGACTGGATGCACGTGCAGGCGGCCCGGCGCGCTCCTCTCTGATCCCGTTTCGATTCCGTGGCGGGAGCATCCCTCGCCCGAGATCGGGACCGGGCTACAATGACCCGTCATGAGCGAGAACGACCAGCGTGATTTCGGCGCCATCCTGGCCGAGTTCGAGGCCGGCCACGCGGCGGCGGGCGGCGGCAAGGACCCGGAGCCGGGGACCCGCGTCTCCGGCAGGATCCTCTCGATCGGCGAGGAGGCCGCCTTCGTCGACATCGGCGCCAAGTCGGACGCCATGGTCGCCCTGACCGAGCTGACCGACGAGGACGGAGAGCTGACCGTCGCCGTCGGCGAGACCCTCGAAGGGATGGTCACCGCGCGCGACGAGGCGAGCGGCTGCCTGGTCCTCCGGGTCCGCCCTGGCGGCTCCGGCCTCGGCGCCGGCGGCACGGAGCTCGCCCTCGAAGAGATCTCCCAGGCCCGCGAGCACGGCATCCCGGTCGAAGGCATGGTCACCGAGGCGATCAAGGGTGGCGTCTCGGTCGACGTCTCCGGCGTGCGCGCCTTCTGCCCGGTCTCCCAGCTCGACCTGCGCTACGTGGAGGACGCCGCCGCCTACGTCGGACGGCGCCTCTCCTTCCGCGTCGAGCGCTTCGAGGCCGCCGGCCGCGGCGGCCGGCCGAACGTGGTCCTCTCCCGCCGGGCGCTGCTCGAAGAGGAAGAGCAGCAGCGCAAGGCGGAGGCGCTCGCCCGCCTGACCGAGGGCGCCGTCGTCCGGGGCACCGTCACCTCGGTCACCAGCTACGGCGCCTTCGTCGACCTGGGCGGCGTCGAGGGTTTGCTCCACGTCTCGGAGATGTCCTACGGCCGGGTCGAGGACCCGAACGACCTCCTGTCCGCCGGCGCCGTGGTCGAGGTCAAGGTGCTGGCGATCGAGGAGCGCGAGGGCGACAAGCGCATCTCGCTCTCCACCAAGGCGCTCCAGAAGGACCCGTGGGAGGTGGTCGAAGAGCGCTTCCCCGTCGGCGAGGTCGTCGCCGGCCGGGTCACCCGCCTCGAGCCCTACGGTGCGTTCGTCGAGGTGGCTCCTGGCCTCGAAGGGCTGGTCCACGTGTCCGAGCTGGCCACCGACCGCCGTGTCGCCCATCCCCGGGACGTGGTCGAGCTCGGCCAGGACGTCCAGGTCCGGGTATTGAGCGTGGACCCGGTCAAGCGGCGCATCTCGCTCTCCCTCGCCTCGCCGCTCGAGGCCGCGGACACCCCCTCCGCCGCCGAGATCTCCGACACCCGGCAGGGTTCGGGAGCCGGCTTCGGCGCCCTCGCCGCGGCGTTCGAGAAGGCCCGGCACGACCAGGACTGAGCCCTCCCGCCCGGCCGCTCCCGGGGAGCCCACGCCGGTGCCGCCCGCCGCGCTGTCCCAACGCGCTTCCTCGCGCGCACCTTCAAGATAGAGAGAGCGAAAATTCGCAAGGGCGCCGGCCGATTCCTCACCGGGTCGCCGGATCGGGCGTCGGGCGCTTCCAGGCGCCGCGCCCCGGGCGACGGCAGTGGAACCGGTCTCCCCCAACACGCGGGGGACCAAGCGGCGCCATCCTGTCGACCGCACGTCCGGAAAGGAGCCGACCATGGGTCGAGCGCTCACCCTGTCCGTCCTGTTGCTGTCCGTCCTCGCCCTCCCAGCCGCCGCGGAGACCGCTCCGCCTGCCACCCTCCAGCTCCCCCCGACCGTCGCCTGCACGGCCTCGGCCGCCCCGCTGGCGCCCCTGGCGCCGGCACCTGCGGTGAGCCCCGAGGAGATCTTGAAGACCGCCGGCCTCGTGCCGGACGGACCGGTTGCCGTCGATACGCTGCCCGACTGCCCGGCGGTCCACAGTTGCCCCAAAGGACCGAACAACAAGTGCATCGGTTCCAACTGTGGCACGGTCGACACCGGCTACAGCGCCTGCTTGTCGGGCAGCTCCAAGTTCACCTGCCCCGGCGGTCAGACCATCCACGTGACGACCTGCCAGTGCGTGACGGCCTTCGAGGCGCGCTGCTGCTCCACGGTCCCGGCCTGCATCTGCGTCCTCTGCGACGCGTTCACGAGCACCTCGATCTCTTGTCAGTAGGGCGGTGACATCGCCCTAGGACCGGGTTCCCCCGGGGTCGTCCGCCAGGCGGTCGGCCCCGGGGAAACACCCCCGCGCCTCCGCTCCGACCCCCGTGCTATCGTCGCCGCGGAGACCGGTCGATGGCTGAGGAACACATCTACAAGATCCACTTCTTCAACCAGGGGCAGATCTACGAGATCTTCGCCCGCCAGGTCTCCCAGGGCAGCCTGTTCGGCTTCATCGAGGTCGAGGAGCTTCTCTTCGGCGAGCGCACCCAGGTGGTGGTCGACCCCTCGGAGGAGCAGCTCCAGCGGGAGTTCGAAGGGGTCAGGCGGACCTACCTGCCGATGCACGCGATCGTGCGCATCGACGAGGTCGAAAAGCAGGGCGTGAGCCGGATCACCTCACCCAAGAGCGAGGGCGGCAAGATCGCCACGTTCCCGTCGCCGATCTATACGCCCGGGAAGTAGCAGGGATCGAAGGGTTCGCCGGGGGCGGCAGGCGAGCGCTGCGAAGGTGGATCGGCCGGGAGGGAGGGACTCCACGGGGTGCTCGGCGACCGCGCCCACGAGGTCACCTCAGAGGGAAAGACGGCCTGTCGCGGGCGTCCGGGCAGGCGAGGAACCCTCCCCGGAGCTCATCCGTCCGAGCCGGCCCCTGGAGTCCCTCCCTCCCGGCCGCTCCCGGCAGACCTCTCGCTCTCGCCAGCTAAAACTCGACCTTCCCCGCCGCAAGCGTCTCGAGCGAGCTCGCGTGGACGCCACCGTTGGACGCGACGATCCCCTTGCCTTTCAAGGACTTGCCCGAGCCGTCGTAGACGATCGAGTCGCCTTCGATGTTGGTGACGCGGCCGCCGGCTTCTTCGACCAGGATGTGGCCGGCGGCCACGTCCCAGTCGTGGAGGGTGAGGTAGTCGCCGAGGTAGAGGTCGGCTTCGCCGCGGGCGACCTGGGCGAGCTTGATGCCGGCGGAGTAGGTCTGGGTCGCCGCCTTGGCCCCGAAGGCCGCGAGCATCTTGCGCTCCCCTTCTTCGCCCTGGGAGCGGCTCATGGTCAGGAGCGCCGGTGTGCCTTGGGTCGCGGTGACAGCACACGTTCGCGGCTGGGCGTCGAACGGCTGGCGCACCCGGCAACCGCCGCCCCGGATGGCGTAGGTCACCCGGTCGATCGCCGGCTCGTGGACCGCGCCGAGCACCGCGCGCCCGTCCTCGACCAGGCCGATCATGATCGAGAACTCGCCGTTCTTGCGCGCGAAGCCCCGGGTGCCGTCGATCGGGTCCACGACCCAGAAACGGGCGGCGCCCCCCGCTTCGGTGGCGAAGCGATCGCTCGCCTCCTCGGCACAGAGGCCGTCGCCGGGGAACGCCCGGTGGAGGCTCTCCAGGATCATCTCTTGAGACGCCTTGTCCGCCTCGGTCGAGATGTCGGCCGGCGCGTCTTCGATGCGCTCGAAGCTCCGGTAGCGGCGGAGGATCTCCTCTCCGGCACGGCGAATGGTCTCCAGCACGAGCTCCAGCTCGCGGGCGTAGTCCTGCATAGGCTCGCTCCTCTTCGCGTCAGTGGCGGGCGGTGACCGTCAGCCGGAGGATCGGCCGCTCGTCGGCGTCGCCGAAGGCCTCGTCGAACCGGCTTCGGTCCATGCTCAGGGTCAGCGTCTTCTCGAGTCCATCGCCCCGGTTCTGGGCCAGGATCGAGCGCCCCACCGAGATCTTGTCCAGGCTCGCCGAGGCGAGGGTGTCGCCCTTCCAGACGAGGTCCGCCGTCAGGTCCACATGGTGCAGCACGTCCGGGCTGTGCAGCACCACCACCGCCTTCACGTCGACCGTCTTGCCGTGCTTGTGGCGGGAGAGGGTCACGCGCTGTACGGAGACCCCCTCGGAGACGTAGACCGAGGTCTCCTTGCTGCTCCAGGAGTACCCCTCCGGGATCGACTGGATCGGCCCGATCGGCACCTCGAGCACCATCGGGGACTCGAGGAAGATCTTGTTGCGCTTGTCGAGCGGCACCTCTTGATCAGGCACCACGCCGGAGGAGGCGCGCACGGCGCCGGAGGACGGAAGCTGCGCCTTTGGGGGCTGGGGAGCCGGCGCAGCGGGGGTGCCCGGCACGCTGGGCGGTGGGGCCATCGGCGCCCCCGAAGCCATGGGCTGTCCAGAGGCAGCGGGCGCTCCAGAAGCCGCGGGCGCTGCCGGGGCCGGCGTGCCTGCCGCCACGTAGGTGACGTCGAAGACGGCTTGCCAGGAGGTGCCGCCGTCGTCGGAGTGCTCGATCAGCACGTGCAACCGCTGGTCGCCGACCGGATCGACCGTCAGCCGGGAGAGCACCGCCTTGCCGTCGGGGCGGACCGACTCGCCCTCGAAGCGCAGGGCGCCGCCGCCGACCGCGTCCGGGTTCTGCTCCGCCCGGGTCAGGGTGCCGGTCGAGTCGATCCAGAGCTGCTTCCACAGTCCGTCCGCCGGGTCGACGTAGCTCAGGCCCTCGCCGGTGACGGCGCCGCCGTCCGTCGACCAGACCTCCCGTACCAGGCAGCCGCCGTGGAGGCGCTCGACCCGGCTGGTCCCGACCGCCTCGCCGCCGGCACCGATCACCTGCCAGTCACCGACCCAGAAGTCGAGCCGGTGGTGATGGGCGTCGTCGCAGCGGGTCCCGGCCTCTTGCGCCACCGCCGGCAGGGCGAGCACCCCGAGCACCAGGACGCAACAGAGAACCAAGAGGGCCACCGCGGGACGGGGTGCGTTGCGCTCGGCGCGGGACGAGGCGAGCGAGTGAGCCGCGCCGGCTGGACAGAATCGGCGGGATGGGCCGGATGGGCCGAGGGGGGACGGGCGGCGAGTGGATCGTCGTTCCATGGTGGTCTCTCCCGAGAGGTCGGAGGATCGTTTGATCGGGCGGCCCGACTCTACCGCGGAGCCGGCCGGGGCAGGTGCTGCGCCAGGGCGTCGGCGCCGCGGCCGAGAGCGTCCGCCAAGGCGCTCTCCATCAGGTCGACGACCCCGGCCACGTCTTCTGCGTCGCCGTCCTTCGTCGCCTCGAAGCGCCCACGCCAGAGCTCGGCCCCCGGCGCCGCTGCCCGAGGATTCTGCAAGATCAGCTCCAGCTCGACATGCGCCTGCTCGCGCCCCGGCAGGTCGACCTCCTCGAGCGCCAGCAGCCGCCCCTGGACCACCAGGTCGTACGCCCCGTCCGGGTCGGCCGGCTCGGCGATGGCCACGCCGGGCCGCTCCCCGAGCAGCCGGGCGCTCGCCCGCGCGAGCATGCCGCTCAACGGGCTGTCCCACCGGTGGTAGGCGTAAAACCCGACCTCGTTCGGTTTCGACGCCACCCGGTAAACGATCCGGGCCTGGTCGTAGGGCGGATCGACCCGGAACGGCTCCACCCCGAGGCGCAGGCCGCCCCCCGAGGTACCCGGCACCGCCGGCGCCCCCTGGGGAGCGAGCTGGTAGTAGCGCACCGGCGGCGAGCTGGAGCATGCGGTCAGGCCCAGCGTCACCAGCAGGGCCGCCCAGGCTCCGCCCTTCCTGGCCAGACCTACGCCCCTCCTGGCCAGACCTCCGCCCCTCTTGGCCCAGGCCCCGCCCCTCTTGGCAAGACCTCCGCCGCGCCTGCCGGCACCATCAAGGGATCTCATCGCGGCCGTCTCCTCCCGTCGTCGTTCTTCCCGGTTCCTCCGGACCCCACGCCCTCGCCCGGGCGGCGGTCCGCCGGCGCGCCGATCCCCAAGATCCGCGACGGGCGCTCCTCGAGCTCGCGCGTCAAGTCCTCGAGCGCCGCCGCCGCCGATCGTAGGTCGTTCAAGGTCTTCTGGAGGTCGCCCCGGCTGGCGCCGACCGTGTCGAAGGCCCGGCCGGCGGAGTCCAGGCTGCGCTGGGCGGCGTCGAGCGTGTCGGAGAGCCGGTGGCCGTCCGGGCCGAGCGCCGTGCGCAGGTCGCCGGCCACGCCCGAGAGCTGGTCGACCAGGGCCGGCAGGTCCTTCGTGCCCTTCTCGGCAGAAGCCGCCACCCGGTCCAGCCGGTCGGCGATCGACGTGATCTTCGGTCCGGCATCCTGCGCCGCCTGCCGGAGCGCCACCAGGGTCTGGTGAAGCTCCCGGGTGTTCTCCGGCGACAGCACGTCCTCCATCCGGGTAAGCAGCGGATCGGCCCGCTCGCTCAGCCGGTCGATCAGATCGGTGGCCGAGGCGACCAGTTTGACCGCCTGGGCGGCCACCTCCTCCGCCCGCTCCACCGCCTGCTCGATGCTCGCCTCACCGGTGCCGTGGATGGTGGCGCCGTCGGGGAGCTCCGGGGCGCCAGCGGGCCCGGGCTCGATCTCCAGGTAGATGCTCCCCAGCAGGCCGTCGCTGGTCAGGCGGGCGCTCGCGCCCTCGTGGACGGCCAGGCCGGAGGCGAGCGACACGTCGAAGACCACGGGATCGGCCTCCCCGGGATGGAGCGTGACCCCCTCGATCCGTCCGGACGGCACGCCGGCGATCCGCACCCGGTCGCCGCGGCTCACGCCCGCCGCCTCGGGCATGGCGACCTCGAGATGGCGGCGCGCGCCGCCGTAGGGGAACAGACCGACCATCCACAGGGTGACGACGCCGAGAAGCACCGCCGCCACCACCACGAACAGGCCGACGCGGACCTCCCGTCCCCTTCCGTCAGGCATGGTTCCTCCTCTCCCGGAGCCCATCGAGCAGATGGCCCTCCATCGCTTCGCCCTCCGGCCGCCGGTCCAGGAAGTGGCGGACGACCGGGTCGTCGCTCGCCCGCAGCGCCTCCGGCGTGCCGGTGGCCCGGACCCGGCCGCGGTGGAGCAGCGCGATCCGGTCGGCGATCGAGAAGGCGCTCTCGAGCTCGTGGGTGACCACCACCAGCGTGACGCCGAAGACCTCCCGCAGCCGGAGCAGGAGCTGGTCGATGCCGGCCGAGGTGATCGGGTCGAGGCCGGCTGATGGCTCGTCGCAGAACAGGAGCTCCGGGTCGAGCGCCATCGCCCGGGCCAGCGCCGCCCGCTTGACCATCCCCCCGGAGAGCTCCGACGGCAAGAGGTCCCGCGCCTCGCTCAGGCCGACCAGGGCGAGCTTGATGTCGACCACGATCCGGCGGGTCGACTCCGGCAGCCGGGTGAACTCGGTGAGCGGCAGGTCGACGTTTTCGGCCACCGTCAGCGAGCCGAACAGGGCACCGCCCTGGAAGGCCACTCCCATGCGCTCGCGGAGCGCCGCCACCCGGTCCGGGTCGTCACCGAACAGGTCGATGCCGCTCAGGCAGATCCGCCCGGCATCCGGCTGCTCGAGCCCCACCAGGCAGCGCAGCAGGGTGCTCTTGCCGCTCCCCGACGCCCCCAGGATCACCAGGATCTCCCCCCGGCGCACCACCAGGTCGACCCCGCGGAGCACCGGCTCGCCGCCGAAGGACTTCTCCAGCCCTTCGATCTCGATTGCCGGTCCGCGGGGGTCGTCGCCGCTCACGCTCCACCCCCGGCATAGAGCAGGCCGGTGACGAACAGGTCCGCGGCGATCACCAGGACGATCGAGCGGACCACCGCGGCGGTCGTGCTCCGCCCCACCTGCTCGGCGCCACCGCGGGTGGCGAGCCCGCGCTCGCAGCCGACCACGCCGATGATCGCCGCGAACGCCACGGCCTTGGCGATGCCGCCCCAGACGTCGTCGAGATGGAGCGCGGTCAGACTGTTCATCAGGTAGCTGGTCGCTCCGAGCTGGAGCACGCCGATACCGACCAAGAAGCCGCCCAGGATGCCGACCGCGTCGCCGAAGACGGTCAAGCAGGGCAAGGCGATCACCAGGCCGACGATCCGCGGCGCCACCAGGAAGTGCACCGGGTCGATGCCCATGACGGTCAGCGCGTCGATCTCCTGGTCGACCTGCATGGTGCCGAGCTCGGCGGCGATCGACGAGCCGACCCGGCCGGCGACGATGATCGCGGTCAGGAGAGGCGCCAGCTCTCGAGCGACCGAGACCGACACCAGCCCGGCGACCAGGTCGACGACGCCGAAGCGGTCGAGCTGGTTGGCCGACTGGAGGCCGAGGATCATCCCCACCAGCAGCATGATCAGGGCGACCAGGGGGAGCGACTCGGTGCCCGCCCGGGCGACCTGGGCGAGGGTGGCGCGCCAGCGGATCGGCCGGCGCCGCAGGGGGGCGATCAGAACCTGGCGCAAGACGCGCGCCGAAAGGATCGCCATCCGGCCGGCATCGCCCAGGAGAACCAGGGTGCCGCGCCCGATGCGGGCCGCGAAGCCGGCGCCGAACCGGCTGGAGGGAGGGTTTGCTGTGCCCGGCACGCCCGTGTTCCGGCTCAAGAGGCTCGTTGCGCGAGGCGCCGCTCGGCCTCCTCCCGGCAGGAGTGGCACGACTCGAGGGCCTTCTGCAGGCCCGCGAGCCGGAACACCTTGCGCACCGGGTCGCCGGCGCCGCAGAGGAGCAGCTTGCCGCCACGCTCCTCGCTCGCCACCAGCCCCTCCACCAGCACCGCCATGCCGGCGGTGTCGATCGAGTGGACCGCGGACAGGTCGACCAGGATCGGGCCGGCACCGACCTCGTCGATGGCCTCGAAAAGAAGGGCGCGGAGCTCCGGCGCGGACGTGTAGTCGATGCCGCCGGAGAGCTCCAGCAAGCAGGCGCCGGACTCACAGGAGCCGGCGCGTTCGGCGTGGAAGGGCTCGGTCATCTCGATGGTCTCGTTCGGCCGGCCCCCTGGGGTGTCCCGAAGAGCCCGGCCTAGCTCGGGCGCCAATCTATCACCCGGGCGCCCACGAGCCCGGAGGCGGCCGGCGCCGGCTCGGGCACGTAGCCGTGCCGGCGGAGGTTTTCCATCAGGGCGCGGGCCTGCCCGGGCTCGAGCGCCTGGCGACCGTCGCACAGTGCCTGGCAGGGCTCGGCGTGGACTTCGACCAGCAGACCCTGGGCACCGGCGGCGATCGCCGCCTGGGCCAGCGGGACGACCAGGTCCCGGGCGCCGGCGGCGTGGGACGGGTCCGCGATCACCGGCAGATGGGACAGCCGCCGGACGATCGGGATGGCGGCGATGTCGAGCTGGTAGCGGGTGGCCACCGACGCCGGCGGCAGCACGCCGCGCTCGCACAGGATGACGTCCGGGTTGCCGGCGAGCAGCACGTACTCGGCCGCCATCAGCCACTCCTCGACGCTGGTCGCCGGCCCGCGCTTGAGCAGCACCGGCCGCCCGGCCTTGCCGGCGCGGCGCAGGATCTCGTAGTTCTGCATGTTGCGCGCGCCGATCTGGATCACGTCCATGTCGTACTGCTGGAAGAGCTCCAGGGTGGCGGCGTCGCGCATCTCGGTGACGATCGGCACCCCCAGCCGCTCGCGCACCCGGGCGAGCATCGCCAGCCCCTCCTCGCCCAGACCCTGGAACGAGTACGGGCTGGTCCGCGGCTTGTAGGCGCCGCCGCGGAGCATCTGCGCACCCGCCTCGAGCGCCGCTTCGGCGGAGCGCATCAGCTGATCCTCGGTCTCCACCGCGCAGGGACCGGCGATCAGGACCGGCGGATGGTCGCCGCCGACCGACCGGCCGCGCACGCGCACGACCGTGTCCTCCGGATGGGCGCGGCGGGACGCCAGCCAGTAGCCCGGCGCGCTCGGCTGCACCGTCTCGACGCCGGACATGGCAACCAGCGTCTGGGGGTTGATGTCCGCGCCGCGGACGGCGAGGAGGATCTGCCGCGGGCGGTGGACCTCAGCGGCTCCGCCCAGGGATTCGATCCGTCCGAGGACCCGCTCCAGGTCTTCGGCGGTTGCGTCGGGCTTCAAGATGACAAGCATTGGATTGCTCTCCTAGAAATCAGGGGACTGGCTCGTGACGAGTGCGTCGCGTTCTCTGGGACAGCTGCCTGTCCGCCCCGATCGACCTGGATGATCCACTGGATCTCCGCCCAAGGAGCCGGTCGTCGTGGGGCGGGAGGTCTTTGGAAGACTGGAGGGTATCGGTGACGGCGCGGGGGCCAGCGACCGCTCGGTCCCCGCTTCCAATGCGTCGAGCAGCTCGCGCGCCGCCAGGTAGCCGGCGCGCGCGTCGGCGTCCGGCGCGCCGCCGAACCGGGCGGCATAGGCGCGGGCGAACCCGGCCGGCGGGGCGCCCTTCGGCGGGCCGGCGACCCACGGCACGCCGGTGTAATGCAGCAGGGCGGATGGATCGTTGACGGTGATCATGGGCCGGCGCAGCTTGGTCGCCACCTGGGCGGCGGCGTGGCTGCCGGCGTGGTCGAGCAGCGTCAGCACGCCGACCGCACCGTCCCGGACCATCAGGTCTCGGGCGAACTGGGAGGCGGTCGTCCAGGGACCGGTCACCTCGGTCACCACCAGGCGGTCGCCCCCACCCGGTCCACCCTGGCCGGCCCGCCCGCCGCGCTCTGCGATGGCGAGGCGGATGCCGCGCTCGGCCGACACGCCGGCGTCGCGCAGCGGGCCGCTCTCGGAGCGCAGCAGGCCGATGGTCATCGCGTCACCGTCGGGCTTCCAGCCGTTGGCCGGCCGCTCGTCGTAGTGGAACGCCCCGTTCTCTACCGTCGCCAGGAAGACCGGGCCGACGTCGTTGAAGGTGTTGTCGAAGACGATCAGGCCGGTGGCTCCCTGGTAGCGCTCGACCGCCGCCAGGGCGTTCCTGATCCGCACCCGGTTGAGGCCGCCCTTCTGCACCGCGTCGAGGACCAGATTCATGCCGTCGTAGGCGTGGGCGGCGTAGGCGTCCGGCTCCTCGTCCCAGCGCTCCTTGTAGGCCGCGCGGAAGGCGGTCCAGGCCGGGTTGGCGGAGGTCGGATCGAAGGTCGAGACCGCCACGAACCCTTCGGCCGCCTTTCCGGCGTCGGCCAGGAACTGGTCGCTGATCACCCGCGCCGGGCCATAGGCGGGCACCGTGAGGCCCAGCTCCCGCGCCCGCGCCAGGGCCTTGCCGGCGAGCTCCGCCTCGCCCCAGATCACCAGGGCGTCGGGCCGGGACGCGAGCAGGCGCTCGATCAGGGGATCGAAGCTCGGCGTCGCGGGCAGCCAGTTGACCTCGGCCGCGAACGGATGGCCCAGGCGGCGGGCCGCGTCGCGCAGCTCGGCGATGCCCATGCGCCCGTAGCGGCTGTTGGCGCGCAGCACCGCGACCCGGGTGTGGCCGTCCTCTTCGAAGATCTTGCGCGCCAGGGCGTAGCCCTGCTGGCGGCTGTCGGCGATGCAGCGGAAGGCCCACGGGATCCCGGTCTCGGTCAGGGTCGGGTCACCGGTGGCGGTGTTCATGATCGGCAGCAGCGCCTTCAAGCCCACCCGGATGGCGATGTGGCTCGAGTCGCCGGAGACCGAGCCAACCGCCGCCCAGACCTTGTCTTCGTAAGCCATCTTGACGACCTTGTTGCTCGACGCTCCCCAGAGCGGCAGGTCGTCGTACTTGATCAGGTGAAACGGCAAGCCCTTGTAGCCGCCGCCGGCGTTGGCCTGCTCGACGGCGAGGGTCGCGCCGCGGGTCATGCTCAGGCCGACCCGCCAGTCCGGCGAGCCTTCGGTCGGTGCCAGCAGGCCCAGGTCGACCCGGGTCAGGCCCTCCGGGTCCTTCGCCTCGGCGCCCGGACCGTAATAGGGCAGCGGCTCCGGGAAGAGGGTGCGCCGGTGGAGCTCGCCGTAGTCACCGTATGGCACGAGCTCCTTCGGCGTGTTGGCGTAGACCTTGTCGCGGGACGGCTCTTGGGTGGCCTGATCGACCGACGCGGCGGCGCCGTCTGCCGATGCCGGCGGCGCCGGCGCCGCTCCCGCCGCGAGAGCGAGCGCCAGGGCCGAGCAGAGGGCGAAGAGCGGAGCGCGGCGCATGACCTACCTCGTGCGATCGGACGGAATGACCGCGATCGCTTCTACCTCGATCAGCAGGTCCTCCCGGCAGATGGTGGCCTGGATGGCGGTGCTCGCCGGGTAGGGATCGACGCCGCGGCTGTCGTAGAAGCCCTTGCGGATCTCGTTGAAGTCGACGTAGTCCCGCGACATGTCGCGCAGGTAGCAGGTGGTGCGCACCACGTCGTGCCAGTCCGCGCCCTCGGCCTCGAGCAGGGCCTCGATGTTCTCGAAAGTCCGCTGGGACTGGGCCCGGACGTCGCCCACGTGGACCGAGGCGCCGTTGTCGTCGACCGCCGAGGTGCCACTGATGTAGAGCATGGAGGCGCCGGGCATCTCGACCCGCATGCCCCGGGTGAACGGCACCGGGGTGTCGTAGTCGTAGGCTTCGTTCAGCGCCCGGGGAGCGCGGATCGGACGCTTGCCGAAACGCAGGCGGCCGTGCTCCTCGACCAGGTTGGGGGCGAGGCTCGGAGAGGGTTCGGTGGCGACGGTCATGATCGGTCTCCTTTGGCGGTGTGTTCGGTGCTCGAAATGCTCGAAGCGCTCGATGAGCGCGGGTTGTCGGTCGCGGCGGCCCCGCCGGGGCCGCTCGCGGTGCGATCGGTTGCCGGACGGCCCAGGCCGAGGCCGTGTTCCGTGGCGGTCCAGACCTCGTCCCCCCGGCGAACCACGCCGAGGATGTAGTCGGACGGCATGGAGCCGTGGAGCGGGACGATCCGCTCGCCGCCCGGCCCGTCGATCTTGGCGGTGCCGCCGTCGGCGCTCTGGCCGTGGCTGTACGTGATCCAGGTCACCCCGTCCGTGTGCACCAGCCCCCGGTCGGTGGCGAGCCAGGCGCCGGTCCCCTCGGAGCGGACGAAGTTGATGAAGTTGCTGACCAGCGGCGAGTCCTCCTTGGCGAAGCTGCTCCACCGCCGGCCGTCGAAGCGGTTGACGCCGAAGTAGGTGCCGGCCCACAGCACGCCGTCGGCGTGGGACACGGAGGCGACCACGTCGCTCACCGGCCCGTCGTCCCGCAGCAGGTCGAGCTCCAGCTCGCCGTCCGGGTCCCGGTAGTCGCGCCAGCGCTCCCGGTCCCGGTCCCAGCGCAGCACGCCGCCGCCCCACACCGCCATGTAGAGCTCGTCGCCGTCGACCGCCAGGCCGTAGCACCAGATCTCGTGCATCGGCGCGTTGGTGTTGGTGAAGATCTCCCAGCGGTCCTTCCAGGTGTCGAAGCGGCTGGCGCCGGCGGCGGTGGCCGCCCAGACGTAGCGCCCGGCCGAGGCGATCGCATAGACCACGTCGTTGGCCAGGCCGCTGGTCATCTGGGTGTAGCTCTCGAACCGGCCGCCGGAGAAGCGGCTGACGCCGCCCAGAGTGCCGATCCAGAGGTCACCGTTGTCGGAGTCGACGGCGAGCGAGGTGATCACCGGGTAAACCAGGCCGTCCTCCCGTCCCCAGGAGGTCCACTTGCCGTCCTTGTAGCGGGCGAGCCCGTTGTCGGTTCCGGCCCACAGGGTGTCGCCGTCGGCGACCACGGAGAAGACCACGTCGCTCGGCAGTCCGTCGGCGGTGGTGAAGGTGCGCCACTCGGTGAACAGGGGTGGAGCGTCCGCCGGCTGGGTTGGCTGGGCTGGCTGGGTTGGGGTCGCCATCGGCGCCTGGGCCTGGGCTCCGGCCTCGGTCCCTGCCTGCGCGTGGAGGGGCGGTGCCAGCGCCAGCGCCAGCGCGACCACCCAGCCGAGCAGCACCAGCAACACCAGCCGGGCGGTGGCCCGGCCCTCCCGGTGAGCCTGCCTGTGTGGCATTTCGAGAACTGTCGTGTGCATCGTCGACTCTCCGTCGTCAGAAGGTCTTGAGGTACTCGATGAGAGCGTTCAGGTCTTCTTTGGCCAGGTCGTTCGCCCGGCCGTGGCGGTCATTCGGGTTGTAGGTCGTCCACAGCTCCTCCAGGGTCATCGCCTTGCCGTCGTGGAGGTAGGGAGCGGTGTCGACCAGGTCGTTGAGCCCCGGAGTGTCGAAGATCCCCTTGTCGTCGTGGGCCGAGCGGGTGCCCACGTCGAAGGCCCGCTGGCTGGTGCCGCGCGGCCCGGAGTGGCAGAACGAGCAGCGGTTGGACTCCGGAATCGGCTTGCCCGTCTTGTCCACCGTGCGCTCGAAGATCCGCTTGCCCCACGCCTGGAGCGGGGTCAGCTTCTGCTTGGCGCCGCTCGGGTCCTGGGGAATGACCGTGCCGATCCGGTCGCGGTTCGGCTCGAGCGGGATCTGGGCCATGTAGGCGACCACGTCCTCGGTTCCCTGCTGGCCGAAGCCCATCGACCGGTTGATGAACAGCGCCGCCCGCGGCCCGCACTGGGTCAAGAGGTCCGGGTTGTGCCCCGACCACTTGAACGGCGCCGTGCCGGCGACGCCGTGGAGGGTCTTGACGTCCACCAGGTTGCGCCCGAGGCCGTCGGGCGAGATGTCGTAGACCTGGCCGTCGTGGGCGCTGTCCGGGTGGCAGGTGACGCAGGTGAACTGGCCGTGGAAGGTGGCAGCGGAGTTGTGGAACAGCACCTCGCCCCGGCGGACCTGGGTGATCGTCTCGTGCATGCCCAGGGCCCCGGCCAGGTCCAGCCGGCCCAGCACCCGCCGCCCCCTGGTGTCGACCACGGTGAGGTCGTCCTCCAGCCGGTCGGCGACGTAGGCGCGGGAGCCGTCCGAGGACAGGGTCACGGCCCAGGGGTTGGAGCCGGTGGGAATCGCCGCCACCACGTAGAGCGGCGCCAGGTCCAGTCGATCGGCCAGGCGCGCTCGCTCGGCCGGCGGCACGTCCTCCGGCACCGCCCGGAGGGCGTCCAGGTCGAGCACCAGCAACCGGTCGCCGCCGCCGGAGGTGACGTAGGCCCAGCGGCCGTCGGGCGAGATCGCCGCCGCCTTCGGATCGGCGAAGTGGGCGCCCCGGGTGTCCACGAGGAGCTGGAGAGGCGCCGCCTTCGGGTCGTCCGCCGCGCTCTGACCGCCGGGGGGCACCAGGGCGACGCCGTTGGTCATCTGCCAGCCGCCGTCCACCTGGATCAGGGGGATCATGTTCTTCGGCCGCATCATCGGCACCAGGAACGAGCCGTCCGGCAGGGCGGCGACGTCGCGCAGCAGGTTGGTGCCGGGAACCGCGATGCGCTCGGTGATCCGCCCGGTGACGAGGTCGATCAGGGTCACCTGGCCCACCGGCGGCTGGTCGGGCCCGTGGAGGTCGGCCAGCAGGTTGGCGACCGCCAGCGTCCGGCCGTCCGGCGCCAGCGCCAGGGCGCGGGGCCGTTCCCCGGCGTGCAGGCGCCGGACCTCGTGGGCATTCGCCAGGTCGGTGACGTCGATGAACGAGACGTCCTTGGTGATCGCGTTGGCCGTCAGCACGGTGTGGCCGTCCGGAGACACCAACACGTCCTGGGGCGACTGGCCGGTGGCGATCCGGGCCAGCACCGCGCCGTTCGCCAGGTCGACGGCGGTGACGGTGTCGTCGTCGCGCCCGGCCACGTAGGCGGTCTCACCGTCCGGGCCGAGGGCGACGGCGGACGGGTGGCGGCCCACCGGGACCACGTGGCGGACCGTGCCGGCCGGCAGGTCGAGGACCAGGAGCTGGTCGGTGCCGGCGCAGGTGACGGCCAGGGTGGCGCCGTCCGGGGTCAACGCCAGATCGGTCGGGTCGAGGTAGGTCTGGGTCGGGGTCCCCTCCGGGCCCGGGGTGGGACTCGCGGCCGAGACGGACGTCGGAGGCGTCGCACCGAGGGTCGCCAGGGCGAGGGCCGCGGCGACCGCCAGCGCGGCCGGCAGGGGCAGAGCGGACAGGCGGCGCACGGTCTTCATCGCCCTTCCTCCACGGTGACGTAGCGGTCCGCGGGGACCGCCTCCCGGGTGGTGACCTCGCCCGAGGGCCAGCGGACGCTCACCCGCGCCGCCTCTTTGGCGGGGCCGAGCCCGAAGAGAGCCCGCGGGTCGCTGCACGACAGGTAGCCGGAGCCGGCGTGGATCTCCCGCTTCTGGCGGAGCACGCCGCCGGTCGCCCCCTTCCCCGCCGTCTCCACCGTCACGACCGCGCCGATCCCGTCCGGGTTGCCGGCGCGGCCGACCAGGCGGACGCCGAGCCAGTGATTGCCGGTCTTCAGCTGCTCCTGGTCGTTCTGCAGCACCACCGCCGGTCCGGCGAGGACGTTCATCACCAGGTCCGGATCGCCGTCGTTGTCCAGGTCGCCGACCGCCGCGCCCCGGCCCATGGTCGGTTGACTGAAGTGCTCTCCGCCGGTGCCGGCGGCGTCGACCAGCCGGCCGTTCCCGTCGTTGTGGAGCAGGATGTCCTCGGTCGGCTCGATGTCGTGGAGGTCGCCGGTGGTCATGAAGAGATCGAGGCGCCCGTCCAGGTCGTAGTCGATCAGGTGGCCGCTCCACCCGACGTACTGGGCGGCGACCAGCGCCAGACCCCATTGGCGGGAACGGTCGTGGAACAGCTCGCCGGACTCCGGCCGGTAGAGGGTGGAAAACGACATGTCCGGGACGAAGATCTCTTGCGCTCCGTCGCCGTCCAGGTCGCCGAACTCCACGCCCATGGCGGCGGTGGCGTCCCCGTTCTCCGAATAGGCCACGCCGGAGACGAGCGATACGTCCTCGAAGTGGCCGTCACCCCGGTTGAGGAACAGGGAGTTGGCCATGGCGTCGTTCGAGACGAAGATGTCCGGCCGGCCGTCGCCGTCGACGTCGGAGACGCCCACGCCCATCGCCCGCCCCTCCGGGTTGTCGATGCCGGCCGCCGCCGAGACGTCCTCGAAGTGCCACGCCCCGGAGGCCGTCGTGCGGTTCCGGTACAGGTGGTCCGGCGAGCCCGGGTAGGCCAGCGGCCCGGGGAACCGGTCGGTCGTGTAGTAGGCCCGGTAGGCGGGGTCGAAGCGGACGTAGTCGCCGACGTAGAGGTCCAGGCGGCCGTCGCCGTCGTAGTCGAACAGTGCCGCGCCCATGCTCCACGACGGGTCGGCCAGGCCGGCCTCCTCGGCCACGTCGGTGAAGTGGGGAACGCCGTCGGGGCCCGGACCGTCGTTGCGGTATGCCCGGTTGGGCCCGTAGTTGGTGACGATCAGGTCGCGATCGCCGTCGCCGTCCAGGTCGCCGGCCACGCAGCCCATGCCGAAGCCGGTGTCGCCCACGCCGGCCTCCGCGGTCACGTCCTCGAAGCGGAGCGGCCCGCCGGGCGCGGTCCGGTTGAGATAGAGCCGATTGGTCGGGAGCTCATCCGCCGGCGGCGGCTCTTCGCCCTCCGGCAGGTCGCTCACGCCGGCCTTGATCGTGCCGTTGACGAAGTAGATGTCCAGCCGGCCGTCGCCGTCGGCGTCGAACAGGCAGACGCCGTAGCCGCTCGACTCGACCAGGTTGCTCATGTCGTCGTCACCGATGGTTTGGACGAAGTCGACCCCGGAGGCGGTGGTGACGTCGGTGAAGATGCCCGCCGCCGGCTGCGGCGCCGCCGGCCGGAGATCGGCCTGGGCGGTCCGACCGGCCTGACCAGACGGGGCGCCGGCCGCGGCACTGGCGGGGAACCCGGCCAGCAGCACGGTCAGCAGCAAGACCGGCAGCGCGACCGGCAGCGGGGCGGCCGCGAAGATCGGGCGGATGGGTCGTGGGTTCATGACAGCAAGCTCCATGAGTCGCGTTCGCTTCACGATCCCCTCAAGAAGAGGGGCAGATGGGAGTCGTCCCGGACCGGGGGCGGCGCCTGGATCGCCGGCGCCAGCCGCTTCGCCTCTTCGGTGGTCACCACCCGGACCGCCGGGCGGCGCTTCGGCGAGCGGCCGAGCGCCAACCGGCGCGACAGGCGGGTGCCGTCGCGCGGCGGCACCGGGCAGCGCAGCTCGCACAGACCGCAACCGGTGCACCGGTCCGCCAATACCCGCGGCACCTGGCCCGGCGCCAGGTCCCCGGCGCGCACCGGATCGAACGCCTCGTAGGGGCAGACCTCGACGCACGCCCGGCAGTCCTCGCCCCCAGCGGAGGGGGTCCGGAGGCAACGGTCGGCCTCGACGATCGCGGTGCCGATCACCCAGGCGCGCTTCTCCTCCGGCGACAGCGGCGCGATCGCCCCGGTCGGGCAGACCTCGCCGCAGCGGGTGCACGCCGGGTCACAGCCGCCCAGGCGGAGCACCAGCTCCGGCGCGAACAGGCCGGTCAGCGTCTCGGGGGATAGATCGGGCTGGATGACGTTGGTCGGGCACGCCTGCATGCAGACGCCGCAGCGCACGCAGCGGTCGAGCAGCTCGGCGCCGGAGCGGCTGCCGGGCGGGCGCAGGGTGCCGCCCTCCGGCGGCGACGCCAGCGGCACCCGGTCGAGGACCAGGACGCCGCCCAGGGCGCAGGCACCGCCGGCAAAGAACTGGCCGAGGAAGCGGCGGCGGTCGATGCCCCCCGCTCCGACCGCCGCCGCCGCGGGCACCGAAGGCCCGTCCTGCAGAACCGTCAGGGGCGACCTCTTGGGCGGCGTGAGCTCGAGCGACACGGAGCCGGTCGGGCAGGTGTCGGCACAGCGCATACAGACCAGGCACTCCGCCGGCGCCGAGCCTTCGGGGCCGTCGGCGAGCGCGCCCAGGGGGCAGACTTTGCGGCACTTGGTGCAGGCCAGGCAGGTCACCGGATCGACCCGCCGGCGCAGCCACGGGCGCGCGCCCGCCAGAGAGAGCAGCGCGCCCAGCGGGCAGGCGACCCGGCACCACAGGCGAGGCGCGATCCGGTTGGCCACCAGGATCACCCCCAGGAGCACCGAGGAGACCACCGCGCCGGCGAAGATCCGTTGGGGCACAGTGACCGCCAGGGGCGTGGTGGTGGCCAGGTGGTCCAGCACCTGGCGAGCGCCGTCCAGGCCCAGGCCGGCCGCGGCCAGGGTCAACGGGTAGGCGACCAGGGCCAGGCCGCGCCAGAGAATCGCCAGAGGATCGAACAGGTACGCCAACGGCACGCCGGCCACCGCCCCGACGACCAGGACCGCGAGCAGCGCGTACTTGAGCCAGCGCCAGCGCGCCAGAGCCCGGGCGCGCTCGGGACCCATCGCCCGCTTCGCCGCCTTCGTGCCCGGCCGGGGCGCCGTCCAGTCGAGGCAGGCGCCGAGCGGACAGAGGGAGCCGCAGAAGACCCGGCCGAAGACCGCCGTCCCCGCCAGCAGCAGGCCGGCCGCGGCCAGCGGCACCACCAGCAGCGCCCCGGCGGCCAGGGCCGCGGTCCCGGCGAGCAACGGATCGGTCAGGAAGTAGAGCTCCACCGGCACCCATGCCGGATGGGTGAAGCCGGCGGCGGCCAGGGCGAAGAGCGCCAGGAAGAGGGCTACGGACAGCCCTTGCGCCACCGTGCGCAGGCGGCTCATGCGGCGCGCGGCACTGCCCGCTCCGGCCAGCGCCACAGACCTGCGGAGGGAGTCAGTAACCACCCTTCCCCCCTCCGCCGCCCTGCCCTCTGTCACCGCCGGCGGCCTTGCCGGCGCGCTCGGCCGCACCGCTCCCCTCCCCCTGGAAGGCCGCTTCGGTGGCCGCGCTCAAGATCGCGCGCGAGGTCACGGTCGCGCCGGTGACGGCGTCGACCTCGAGGCTCTGGGATTCGAGGATGCGGTCCGGCAGCACCCGGTAGGCGTCGAGCGGCCGCTTGTCGCCCAGGTCGGTGACGTGGAGCTCCGTGCAGCGGCCAGCCTGGAAGGTCAGCCGCACGCCGATCGGTGCGTTGTAGCCGTAAGCCTCGCCCTCATAGGTGCCGTCGGCGACGCGCGAGAACGCCAGGCCCTGGGCGCCCAGGCGGCGAAGCGCCGCCCGCGCCACCGAGCCCGGTGCCAGGAAGTTGCTCGGCGTCCCCTCCGGCAGACGGCCGGCGGCCGCGGCGGCGGCCCGGTAGGCGGCCTCCGAGGCGGCGGCATTCTTCTCCGACAGCTCCGCGTCGCCGACGTGGAGGAAGATCTGGGGCAGCAACAGGGTGCCGTACGGGTCCGGGTCGAGCAGCAGGTCGCGGGCGAGCAGACGGTAGAGCGCGACCGCGGCCGGGCGGCGACCCAGCCCTTCGACCGCGCGCGCGGCGGCCAGCCCCGCGGCGATCCGGTTCTGGCGTTCCTCCGCCGGGTCGGCGAGCGGCGCGCCGGCACAGCGGAGCGCCCAGCCCAGAGCCCGCGCGTCGTCCTGGAGGGCGCCGTCGTAAAGGTGGGCGATCTCGTGGCAGACCTTGAGCCAGGAACGCAGGCGCGCGGGATCGTTCGGGGCAGCCGTGCCGCCGGAAGCGGGTGCCGCGTCGTCGGCGATCTCCTCGAACAGCCGGACCGCCTTCTGCGGCCGTCCCTTTTCGGCGTAGGCGACCTGCACGAACCGGATCCGGCCGTCCAGGTCCGCCGGGTCGGTGCCGACCGGGAAGCGCGCCGCCGCCTGGTCCCACCAGGGCGGCTTCGACGATCCCTGCGCGGCCAGGTCACCGTGCCAGAGGGCGGCCTCGACCAGGGCCGCCACGGCGCCGCCGAAGACCGTCACGCCGGCGGTGACGGATGCGCTACCCGCCGCCGTGCGCGGCGCGATCCCGGTCGGATCGGCCAGCCGCGGCGGCCGGACCAGGACCAGGTTGTCGCCGGCACCGAAGCCTTTGCCGTGCACCTCGATCCGCGCCGCGGAGCCGTCCGGGGAGCGCTGGGCGACCCGCACGGCGAGCGCCGCCGGACGCCCGTCGGCGAAGACGGCGGTGATCGCCTCGCCCTTGCGCGCTTCGCCGGGTGCCATGGAGAGGGGGAAGGTGACCGTGCCCGCCGCCGCCGCCGGGCTCACGGAGACCAGGACCGGGACGGCCCCGCCGTCGAGGGCGGCCTCCGCCACCGTCCGGCCGCTGCCGGCGTCCAGCGCCGTGGCGGCCAGGACGACCAGGGCGACGCCGATGGCAACGATGGGAACAGCGCGCCATGGCTGGCGCCGCGCCGCCGACCGCGCGGACCGGTCCTCGGGAGTACACACCGCCATGATCAGTGACTCCCCTCCTCGAACTCCGAGCGCGGGCTGACCCGCTCGGCGCCCCAGCCGACCCACTGCGGCGGCGCGAGCAGCGCCTGGGGGCGCTCGTTCGGCGGCGCGTAGCGCCGGGAGACGTGGCAGCCCATGCACGCCCGCCGTTCGTTGGGCCGGACCCAGAACGGTCCGCCCGGCGGTCCGAGGAGCGCGCCCGACCTGCCGATCAAGGCGAGGCCCAGGGGACGGTCGGCCGGCACCTCCAGGTAGAGCGAGCCGTCGGCGTCGGGCGTCACGTCAACCGCGCTCTCCCCGCTCGGGCCGTCGGCCCACGGGAAGACGCGCACGGCCGCGAGGTCGCCGCGGTCGATGCCGGCGAAGGCGGCCTCGTCCGAGCGGAGGGCGTCGAACAGCACCAGGTAGCCGGTGTTGAGCTCCGGCTTGACGATGCTCGGGATCTGGGTGTCCGCCGCGCGCGGCTCCAGGGCGACCGGCTGGAGCGCATCGCCGTCCAGGACGGCGACCTCCTCCGGCGCGCCGCCCGCGAGGGTCAGGCGGACGATGTGGAACCGCTTCCCGGGAGACGGACGGAACGCCGCCAGGGCGCCGCCGCCGGGCAGTGGGGAGGGATCGCGGAGGGTCGCGCCACCTGTTCCGTTCTCTCCAGCCGGCCGGAGGGCCGCGAACGGATCGGTCAGTGAGCCCAGCCACAGGCCGCCGGCGCGCCCCGCCGCGGGCGCGACGGCCAGCAGGAGCTGGTCCGGCGGCAGCGGGCGGACGGCGGTCAGGCCCGGCACCGGGTCGTCCCGCCAGCGGGTCGCCCAGGTTCCGTCCGGCTGGGAGGTCAGCAGGACCGGCATCCCCGCCCCGTTCTTCGTGGTGAGGAGCAGGCGTCCATCGGGCAGGAGCGCCACGCCGTCGATCGCCCCACCCGAGGAGGTCAGGCGGACCGGCTCGGCCGCCGCACCCCGACCAGGATCGGCTCCAGGAGCGGCCCCAGGAGCAGCTTCGGGAGCGGTGCGGTAGACGTCGCCGCCACACAGGAAGCCGATGCCCCCGTCGGCGAGCACCAGGGGGTGTTCGCAGCTCCGCTCGCCCGGGGTGATGGGCTCGGACGCGCCGCTGGCCAGATCGAGGCTCCAGATGCGCCACGGCGCCGACGCCGTCTCCCGGCCCCGGTAGACCAGGCGATCCGCCTGCGGGTCGAGGGCCGGATCACAGGCCGCCTCGAGCGCACCGCTCAGGACCTCGGGCGAGCCGGAGCCGTCGATCCGGACCAGCCGGGCCCCGGAGACGCACGGCGCCGCCTCCCCGGCCGCGGCCGCCGGCGCGAGCGTGACGATCATCGGTGGCGCCTCGGCGCCCGCGGCGCCGCGCTCTGCCGCGGAGACGGCCGGCGCATCGGTCAGGGCCGGCGCCACGAGGCAGCCGAGGAGGACCAACGCCGCCGGCCACATCACCGCCGGGCGGACAAGCGAAAATCGGACCTGAATTTCTGAAATTGGGCGCACGTCACCTACTCCACAAGCTCGAGCGTAGCGCTCACCTGCCGCTTCTTCTCCGCGGCACGCACCAGGTCCACCAGCGAGATGGTCTTCATCCGGCGGCGGAAGGTCGCGCGGTAGCTCTTCCAGAAGTCGTGCATCGGACACTTGGCGTCATCCGAGCAGATGTCGAGCCCGAGCATGCACTCGGTGTCGGAGATCGGGCCTTCGACCACGCTGATCAGGTCGTACAGGCTGGTCTCCTCCGGCGAGCCCACCAGGCGGAAGCCGCCGCCGGGGCCCTTGGTCGAGGTGAGGATGCCCTTGCGCGCCAGCTCCTGCAGGATCTTCGACAGGAAGTGGTAGGGGATCCCCAGGGTGTCCGCGATCTCCCGCGCCTGGATCGGATGGCCGTCGCAGCACCCCGCGAGGTGGCACACGGCCCGGATGGCGTACTTGGTGGCAGCGCTCTGGATCATCGCGGCGTCTCCGTGAGCTGTCGACCGACTCGGTCACCGGCGCTCGAGCACCGGTGTCATGGGCCTCGGATACGGAAAGAGACTAATAGATCCGAAACTCCGGGTAAACCACCCCGTGGGGTGGGCCGATGCCCGTGGCGCCTGGCCTAACGGGCCGCGCGGGGTGGGGCCCAGTGGGCGATGAAGTCGAGCATCGCGGGCTCGGAGTAGCTCTGGCCCGTCTCGAAGTCACCCGTGCTCTGGGAGTGGAGCAGCGTGCCGCTCGAGTCGAGCACGAAGAGGTGGGGATAGCCCGGGATTTCCGGGTACTGGCGGAGGAACTTCTCGTTCTTGTTCTCGGGCGAGTAGTTGACGTCGACGGTGACGAAGGCGTCGTCCCAGGCCTTGCGTACCTTGCCGTGGCTGGCGAGGAAGTCGTGCAGGTGGTGGCACCAGATGCACCAGTCGCCGCCCACCTCGAGGACGATCCGCCGGCCGCTCGCCCGCGCCTCCTCCACCGCCGTGGCGAGCTGGGCCGCCGGGTCGGCGCCCGGATCGTAGAGCGCCTCCGCCGCCGCCTTGGCCGGCGCGGCAGCCGCCGCCAGGGCCGGAGCCGAACCCACACCTGCCCATGCCAGCAGGGCACAACAACCGATCACTGCCCAACCGAAGACCTTCATCCGTCGCTCGTCGCGCATGGTGTCCGTCCTCCGTGGTTCTTCGCGCGGTCCGGTCCGCTGGTCACCGCGCCGCCCGGCGGGGCCGCGGCCGCCGGGCCGGCGACGCGCCATCCTACACCGGGCAGGGCGGCGCCCCTCCATTCCCGGCTCCGTGCCAACCGCGACAGGCGAGCGCTGCCACCGGTGGCACAGCCGGCATGGGCAATTCCGAGCGGCATCGGACCGTCTTTTCGTAAACATCTACAAACAATCCACTTGACGTTTCTTCTTCCGCCCGGCCCGCAGGCGGCGGGCTGGCATCGGCCTTGCCCTGGTTCCGCGGTGCCAGCGCAGATGTCGCCGGCCTCCCCTGGCTACTCAACTCAGTCGAAGGAGGGGTCGACATGTTCAACTGGAGACTCTGCATCGGTTTGTCGAGCGTCGCCGTGGTGCTGCTCCTCGGCGTTCCGTCGATGGCACAGGACCATGATGACGGCGGGGGCGGTGGCTGCGGCGACGTGTTCGGCGACCTGATCCACATCCTACGGAACCCGGACACGGGGCAGCCGATCCTGGCCCAGCGCTGGATCGAGCTGCCGGCGGAGATCCCCGGCTACGGCTGGGGCTACTGCCCGATCGCGGTCGACGCCAACGGCGACGAGCTCGCCTTCCTGCCCTATTCGTGCGACGTGGCTGACCCGACGGCGGTCGAAGAGGTCGACTACTTCGGTCGGCTCAACGGCGGCCGCACGAAGGAGCGCAACAACCGGATGCACTTCAACGAGGTCATCTCGACCATCAAGGAGGCCGAGGCCGTCAAGCAGGAGCAGACCGGCCGGCTGATGCTCGGCTACGACTGCGTTCCCCTCGGCAGCGAGCAGGTGCAGTGCGCGGAGTGGAGCACGATCGACTCCCCGATGGAGAGCCTGGGCCTCTATACCCGGCTGATGAAGTACGGCCACCTCCAGACCGATCCGCTGGAGGTCGATCCGTGGTTCCACGGCGACCCCGCGCTGGGGGTCCAGTACCACCCGGCCCTCGGGCCGGAGGACTGGCCCAAGTTCCACCAGTCGGTGCGCCATCTGCTGCCGGGTGACGGCGCCGCGGCCTGCTTCACCGCCGCCGGCTTCGACCCGGCCTGCGCGATGCCGGAATCGCTCACCGACCGGGACTTCGTCCGCGGGGGCTCGTTCCTGGCCGCTGCCGCGAACAAGACCGGCATCATCACCGCGGACCTGGTCCAGTACCTGAACCGGATCCTGAAGATCGCCCGGAACACCGAGGTCACCTTGTCGACGCCGGACACCCTGCCGGCCCTGGTACGGGACTGCTGGGACTCTGCCGCCGATCCGCCGACGCCGTCCGAGGAGGATCCGGCGTTGGAGGACCCGCCGTACCTGCCGGTCGAAGAGTGCACGGTGGCGGATGCCGATCCGCTTCTGCCGAACTTCGACCTGTTCCCGGACGTCCAGGAGCGCTTCGTGGACTTCGATGCCGCCGAGTACTGGCGCGCTGACTGGCGAGACGAGACCGTCGAGGTGATCCTGCCGGTCTCGGAAGCCCTCTGGCAGCTCACCGCCGAGGTGCCCCTGACCGGGTTCCTGGAGTACAAGAACGGCCCGCCCGCCTTCGCCATCGACATCCACGCGTTCGTCGGCGCGGCCAGTGATTCGCTTCGTGCGATCGAGTTCGTCCACAACTACGAGGTGCCGGAAGACCTGGGCTACTACGGGTACTGATCCGGCATCGTCCTGGCGCCTCGTGGCGCCATGGCGGGGCCCTCGCCGACGCGGGGGCCCCGCCCGATCTGTCAACCGGGAGGGGTAAAAGGAGGCTCCGCACCATGACCGTCAGGCAATCGCCCGAGGCCGCGCTCGGTGCGCTCAGCAGCCACGCCCTTCACTCTCTGCTCGACTCGTTGCCCGACCCGACCCTGTTGCTGGCGTCCGACCGCCGGGTCCTTTCCGTCAACCGCGCTTTCCAGACCCTGTGCGGCGACGCCGACTCCGTCGTCGGCCGCCGCTGCTACGAAGTGCTCCACCACCAGCGGACACCGTGCTCGGCGAGCGGCGAAGAGTGCCCGCTCGCCAGCGCCACCGACATCGGCCAGCCGGCCCAGTCTCTCCACGTGCACCACGGCGCGCACGGTGAGGAGCACCACCATGTGCGAATCCTGCCTCTCGGCTCCCCCGGCCGCGCCCCGGAGGCGTACCTGGAGATCCTCCGCCGCTGCGAGGCCGCCTCGGTCACCCCGTCTCCCGATCGGTTGCCCGGCCGGGCGCCGTCGTTCAACCGCATGCTCGGCACCGTCTACCGGGTCGCCGCGACCCGGATGCCCGCCCTGGTCCGCGGGGAGCCGGGAACCGGCAAGGCGCGGGTGGCGAGGGCGATCCACGCGCTCGGCGACAGGCGCAGCCGTCCGTTCGTCGCGGTGAGCTGCTCGGGCCTGGACGCGGACCTCCTGGAGCGGGAAATCTTCGGCCGCGGCCGAGCGCCCGATTCGGCCGATGCGTCCAGCGCGGTCGGCAGGGCGAGGGGTGGCACGCTCTTCCTGGACGAGGTGGGCGACCTGCCGCCCCTGCTCCAGGTCAAGCTGCTCCGCCTGGTCGACCGCGGCACTTACCAGCCGGCGGACGGCGCCGAGACCCTCCGGGCCGACGTGCGCCTGGTCTGCTCGAGCCACCTCGACCTGGCGGCCCACGCCCGCAACGGCAGCTTCCGCGCCGACCTCTACCACCGGATCGCCGCGTTCCCGGTGGACGTGCCGCCGCTCCGCGAGCGCCGCGAGGACCTGGAGATCCTGATCGGCTCCCTGCTGCCGGCGATCGCCGGCGACCGCGCCGTGACACTCCACCCCGAGACCCTGGCGATCCTCGCCGCCCACCCGTTCCCCGGCAACCTCCACGAGCTGCGCCACCTCCTCGAACGCGCCTGCCTGCTGGCCGACGGCGACACGATCCTGCCCCGCCACCTACCGGCCGAGTGTCAGACCGCCGGGCGCCGGACGGCGGCGGCTCCGCCGCCCGGGCGGGACGCCATGGCAGAGCGGGCGCGCCCTGACGGCCCACCGAGTCCGGCGACGGCGCCGCCGACCGAACGGGTGACACCAGCGGCAGGAACGCCCCCGAAGGAGCCGGTCCCGGGCGCCGCGACCGGCGGCGAGATCCTGCCGCTGTCCGAGGTGTCGACGCGCTACCTGGAGTGGGCCGCCGCCACCTTCCACGGCGACAACGCGACCCTGGCCAAGAAGCTCGGTGTCGGTGAGCGCACCCTCTACCGGCGGCTGCGCCAGATCCGGAACGACGACCGCTGCCGGCACTGAGCCGGCGGTGTGTCGCCGGGGCCGCGGGCGCGCCCCACGGAAGTGCCCGTTCTTCGTGGTTTATGCTCGGGCCGTCTCCACGCTGTGCAGACCGAGAAGGATCCGAGCGCCGCCCGACTCCGGCGGGAGCCCACGGCGTCACCCAAACCACCGCAGGAGGGTTCCGATGACCGCTCGCGCACACCGCTCCCCGACCTCCACACCGACCTCGGGCCGACCGGCGCCGCCCGCCCGGGCGCTCCTGGTCCTCCTCCTGCTGCTGGCCACCGCCCTGGCGCCGGCCGCCACCATTGCCGCCACCACCCCCGGGGGCGACGGCGAGCCACGGCCGATCCTGTTGCGCGCGGCGCGCCTGATCGACCCGGCCTCCGGCCAGGTCACGGAGCCCGCCGAGGTCCTGGTGCGGGACGGGCTGATCGAGCTGGTCTCCCCCAAGGCGCCGCCGCCGGACGCCGAGGTGATCGACCTGGGCGGACGGACCCTGCTCCCGGGGCTGATCGACGCCCACACGCACCTGACCTACAACTACGACGAGCCGTTCCGGCCGAACGACCTCTTCAAGTACGGCTACAGCCCTACCACCGCGGTCGCCGCCCGGGCGCTCATCGGTGCCGCCAACGCCAAGAAGACCCTCGCGGCGGGCTACACCACCGTCCGCGATCTCGGATCCTGGGGATTCAGCGACGTCACCCTCGACCGGGTGATCGAGGCCGGCATCCTGCCCGGGCCGGACATCGTGCCCGCCGGCCACGTGCTGACCGTCACCGGCGGCCCCTGCGACCAGACCCTCGCCGACATACGGGTCTTCGACGGCACGCCGGAGCAGGGGATCGCCGACACGCCGGACGAGATCGTCGAGGCGGTGCGCGCCCAGATCCGCTACGGCGCCAAGGTGGTCAAGGTCTGCATGCAGAGCACCTTCGACGAGGAGGAGCTCGCCCTGATCGTCGAGACCGCCCATCGAAAGAAGATTCCTGTGGCGGCCCACGTGTGGGATCCGGAGGACACAGAGGCCGCCGTCGAGGCCGGGGTCGACTCGATCGAGCACCTGACGGTGATGGACGACGCGATGCTGCAGCGGATCAAGGACAAGGGGATCGCCCTGGTGCCGACGCTCGAGGTGATGATCCACTACCCCCTCGACAAGCTGCCTCCCAAGCTGCGCGAACGGGTCGTGCGCGAGGTCCCCATCCACGAGCAGACCGTGCGCAGGGCGGTCGACTTAGGGATCACGGTCGCCGCCGGCAGCGACGCGGCCGAGATCCCCCACGGCGAGAACGTGCGCGAGATCGAGGCCCTGGTGCACGATGCCGGCCTGACGCCGATGGAGGCCCTGCGCGCCGCCACGGCGAGCGCCGCCAAGGTGCTCCGGCTGGACGACCGGGGCCGCATCGCCCCGGGCCTGCGCGCCGACCTGATCGCCGTCGACGGCGACCCGCGCGAGGACCTGACGGCTCTCCGGCGCGTCGATTTCGTGATGAAGGCCGGGGAGGTCTTCACCACACCGTCGCCGTGACCGGCGCGTACGGACGGTGGGTCACTTCCCCCGGTATGGCACGCCCTTCGTCATCCAGTCCGGCGCCGGCGCACCCTTGAGGAAGTGGTCGAAGAACTCCATCATCTTGATCGAGTAGTCGACCTTGTTCGGGTACTTGGTCAGGTGGTGCGGCTCGCCCCGGTACTCCAAGAAGTAGGCCTCCTTGCGCAGGCGCCGCATGGCGAGGTAGAGCTCGATCGACTGGGTCCACGGCACGGCGCCGTCGTTGTCACCGGCCTCGATCAGCAGCGGCGTGTGGATGCGGTCGGCGTAGAACAGGGGTGAGTTCTCGATGTAGAGGTCCCGGTTCTGCCACAGGGAGGCGCCGAGGCGGCTTTGGGTCTGCTCGTACTGGAACTGGCGGGCCAGGCCGCTTTCGTAGCGGATGCCGCCGTAGGAGCTGGTCATGTTGGAGACCGGGGCGCCCGCGACCGCGGCGGCGAAGAGGTCGGTCTGGGTGATGACGAAGGCGGTCTCGTAGCCGCTCCACGAGTGGCCGTGGAGGCCGATCGCCTTCGGGTCGGCGATCCCCATCTCGATCAGGTGCTCGACGCCGGAGACCAGGCACTTGGTGGCCGACAGCCCGGGGCGTCCGACCTCGAACCGGATGTCCGGCAGGAAGATGGCGTAGCCGTGGCTGGCATAGCGGGGGAAGCTCGGCCGGTGGTTGACCACCGGCTCGTTGAACCGGTCCAGCTGCTGGCTGAAGAAGCGGTAGTAGTAGACCAGCACCGGGTAGCGCTTGCCCTCCTGGTAGCCGGCGGGCTTGATCAACACGCCGTCGAGCGGAATGCCGTCGGCGCTCGTCCAGTGGACCAGCTCCGCGGTGCCCCAGCCGAACTGGTCGATCTGCGGGTTGGCGTCCGTCCGCTTGGCGCGGCCCGCGAGGCGAGCCCCCGCCAGGTCCAGGTCGCCGGTCCACAGATCGGGGAACTCGGTGTAGCTCTCGCGGGTGAAGAGGAGCCGGTCCCCGTCCTTCGCCTTGGCCACGAAGCTGTAGGTCTTGCCCTTCTCCTCGACCAGTAGGCGCGTGCCGGCCTGCCCCACCCGGGCGGTGAAGAAGCCGCGGTGCTTCTCCCGGTCGCTGTAGCCGGTCAGCAAGAGGTCCGCGCCCGGCGCGAGGGAGTCCCGGTCCGCCTCGGTCTCCGGGTCCAGGTCGACGACCCGGTAGATGCGCTGCTGCTCCCGGCCGTCGGTCAGCCGGAGCGGCGTGGCGTCCGCGTCAGGGGCTCCGCCGCCGGTGGGGAACTGCCAGACGTCGTACTTGTCGTAGATCAGGACCGCGCTCTCGTCCTGGATCCAGTCGGCCACGCCGTAGCCCGGGGCCGGCGAGGGGTAGTCGTGGTCCTCGTCGGCGAACGGAACCTCCATCCCCGCGGTCAGGTTGCGGGTCTCTCCGGTCGCGCCGTCGAACAGGAACCAGTCCGGGGTCCGGTAGTAGACGACGTAGCGCCCGCCGGGCGAGAGCGACGCCTTGCCCTCGAGGTCCTTGGTGACGAGCTGCCGCGAGCCGTCCTGGAGGTCGACCCGGTAGACGTCCGAGAACCACCCCTTCCAGGTGATCTCCTGGAGGTAGGGCACGTCGTTGTAGCCCAGGGTGGCGTGCGGGTTGTCGGTGACGTCGATCTCCCGCATCGAGCGGTCGGCGAGCGCCAGCGCCCGGCCACTCTCCCCTTCCGCGCCCCGGTGCCAGACCCCGCGGTAGGTGCGGTCCTTCTCCTCGTCCCAGAGGATCTTCTGCTGGGGGATGATCAGCGGATCGTTCCAGCCCCAGACGTCGACCCCGCGGTCGGCCAGGATCGCGTCCACGTCATAGGGATCGAACGGCGCCTCTTCACCCTCCTCGTCGCTCGTCTTGCCGTCCTTCTTCTCCTCCGGCGGAACCTTCTCGTCCTCCGGCTTGTAACCGAAGAACAACCGCTCGCCGTCGTCACTCCACGACAGGTCGTTGACCGACGGCACGAACCAGCCCTCAGGAGCGCCGGCCGAGCTGGCCGCGACGATCGCCGCGACGGCTCCAGCCTGCCAGACCCGGACGTCGCCGTCGCCGGGCGCGCCGTCCTCGTCGTCGACCGCGGCGACGAAACCGAGCCGCGGCGCCTCCTTCGCCCAGGCGAGGGCGGTGTAGCGCCCCCGCTCCGCCTGGTCGAGGGGTCGGAGCGCGGCGTCCAGCGGCCCGGTCCCGTCGGAGGAGGCCTCACCGAGCGCGCGCACGAAGAGGCCGTTGCCCTTCCCCTCGGGCGCGGCGACGGCCACCGCCAGGTAGGAGTCCGCGCCGCCGGTCTCCGAGAAGGCGTAGGCGTCCACATGGGGGATTTCGACCTCGCGCCCGGTGGCCAGCTCGCGCAGGACGAGCGTTGATCCGACCCGCTCCTCGGCCTCCTTCTCCTCCTTCGCCTCCTCCTCTTGGGCCGCCGCGGGCTCCTCCACCTCCGCGCTCGCGGGCTCCTCGCCGCCGGCGGCGGCCTCTGCCACCCCTGTGGGCCGCGGGATTTCTCCCTCCACCGGCTCGGTCTCCGACGCGGGCGGTTCCACGGACTCCGGCGCGAGCTCCCCGGCCTCGGCCTGCTCCACGCCCTCCCCGGTCATCTCTGCCGCCTCCGCCTCTTCGGACGGCGGCTCCTCCGCGGAGGGCGGCGCGGTGCCCTCGACGGCCTCCGGCTCTGTCGCTCCGCCGCTCTTCTCGGTGTCGTCCGCGGCGGCTTCGTCCTGCTTCTTCTCGGGCAGCAGGTGCACCGCCAGCCAGCGGCCGTCCTTCGAGAACGCGAACGAGTCCACCCGCTCCCAGGTGGCGGTGGCGCCATCCGCGGTGGACAGCAGGGAGAAGCCCTGCTTCGGCGCGTCGTCGCCGCTCTTGCCCTCCTCCTCCGCGCGGACGCTCTCCTCGAGCGTCGGCTGCACCATCGCCCCGACCCAGGCGCCGTCCTTCGAAATCTCCGGCTTCGTCCCCCGCTCGATGGCGTACGCCGCCTCCCCGGCCACGGCCTGCACGCGCACCTCCCCGTCGCCCCGGTCCGGGCGGGCCTCGTAGGCGATCCAGGCACCGTCGTCCGAGAGCACCGCCCCGTGGAGGGTCTTGAGCTTCATCAGGTCGGTCAGCTCGAGCGGCCGCTTGCCGCCGGCGCCCGGAGCTTGCGCCATGGTGCTCGCGGCTTGCGCAGTGGGAGCCGCAGGAGCGGCCAGGGCCACCCCGGGCACTGCCAGAAGGGCGAGCAGGACGCTCAGAGAGAGGGCGACGGCCGCGGCGAACGGCGCAGGGCGGCAGATGGGGCTCCGCATGGGTCTCCTCCTTCAGGGGGAATGGGGATGGACGCCGGGCTCAGGCGATCCTGCAGGGTATCACCCGCTCGGCGGGCGGCTTCGACCGACTCGGCGGCTCCGGCGGCCACGCCCGACGAGCGAGCTCCCGAGCCACAAGGCCGCCGGCACCAGCGGTACCGCGATGGTCGCCACCGCCGTCACTACCAGCTCCGGGCGGCCGCTCGCCAGCCGGGGCCAGTTGAAGATGAACAGATCCGCAGTCCAGTGGGAGAGCACCACGGTGAGGGCGTCGAACCGGAGAAACGCCCAGCCCCAGACGCAGCCCACCAGGGTGAAGACCAGCGCCCGGCCCCAGAAGGGGTCCTCCGGCGGCAGGAAGGTGAGGCCGGTGTGGGTGGTGCCGTAGATCAGCGCCGGCACGACGACGGCCGCGGCCCCCGCGAGGCGCCGCCCGTCGAGGGCCGCCAACACCCAGGAGCCCGCGAAGAAGCGGTAGCCGAGCTCCTCGGCAAGGGCGACCATCAGGAAATAGAGCAGCGTCGACAGGGCCGGCGCGTCGGAGTTCAGGGCGTAGAAGAAGAACCCCTGGGGCTGGATCGGCACCCGGGCGCCCGTGAACGCCTCGAGCGCCAGGAGCGCCGCGGTCAGGACGCCGCCGCAGGTGACGCCGACCAGGAAGCCACGCAGCGAGGCGAGCCCGACCGCCGGCGCGGCGAGCCGCCCCCGGCCGGCGAGCCAGAGTGATGCGCCTCGCCTGCCGGGCAGGGGCCCACGCCTGCTGGGCGGGGGCTCGGAAAGATGATCGGGAGCGTCACCGGCCGGCCGGCCGTCGCCGGGCTGTGCGGAGGCCCTCGCGGTGACCCGCCGGTCGAGGGCGTCACCGGCCGAGATCACCACCAGCAGGACCAGGGTGATCAGGGCGCCGCCGGCCGCGGCCAGGCCCAGTTGCTGGAGGTCGGCCACCCAGCGGGGCCAGAGCGGATCCCAGGCGAGCAGCAGAGCGGCCCCCTCGAGGGCTCGAGTCAGCAGGAAGCAGAGCCCGATCAACGCCGCCCAGAGCGCCGGCTGGCCGAGGCGGGCGGTGCCGTCCCGGAGGCGCAGCAGGAAGACGGCGAAGGCGCCGATCAGGGCCACGCCGAGGGCGCCGAAACCGACGGTCTGGAGGGCCACCACCGGCGCCTGCCGGGCGCGCTCGGTCCGCCGCGCCGCCTCCGGCACCACCAGCGCGAGGTCGACCGCGACCACCCGATCGCCGGCCACGGTCACCGTCAGCCGCTCGCGCAGCTCGGGCCGCTCGGAGAGCAGGCGCTCGAACAGGAACCGGTGGTCGGTCCGCGCCGGTAGGACCTGGTCGGCGCTCCCCTGCTCCCGCCAGGACGGGCCGCTCCGTCCCATCCGCGCCACCACCGGCTCGGCCAGCTTCCGTGCCGCCTCGCGGTCGAGCCGGGCACCTGGAGCATCCTCCTGGAGGCTGCGCCCCCAGCCCGCCAGGCGCACCCGGTCCTTCCCGTCGGGACGACCGGGCCGATCGACCCCGCCGACGCCGCCGGCCGTGCCGCGGTCGGTCTCTGCGGGCCGGACCATCGCCCAGAGGCTGTCCGGTTCGCCCCGGCGCTTGAAGTCGACCTCGTAGACGAAGACGGGCAGGCCGCCGGCGATCAGCTTCTGGGTGCGGTCGAAGCCGAACGCGCGCTGCAGGTAGTCGAGCGCCGCGTCGTCGACCACCAGCCGCGAAGCAGCCTGGTAACCGGCGACGTCCAGCCCTCGCTCGGCCAGCTCCCGCCGGGCTTCCGCCTCGAGCGCCCCGCGATCCGCGACGAGATCGACCGGGGCCAGGGGCCAGAGCTCACCCAGATGGGAGAAGAAGAGCGCCCCGGCGACCACCGCGACCGCGAGGAGTGTCAGATTGGTGCGCCAGACCTCTTGCATGAGAAACAAAATACGCGAACGTTCGTATGGGTGTAATAGACCAATGGGCGGCGGGCAGCGGTCGGAACCGCTCCCGTACCTCCCCGCACTCGTCCCTGGAAGCGATTCGCCGCTCCAGCCCGCTCCGTCCGATTCCAGGAAAGGAGCCTGGTGATGTCGCTGAAGTTCTTCCTCTTCACCCTAGTGCTCGCGTGCGTCGTGGCGCTCCCCGTCACGGCGGCAAGCAACGCTGACACGGCGCCAGCGCCGGTCACTCTCGCTGTGACCCTGTTGAGCACGGACGCGCCACTCGTTCAGGCCAGCCTCCCCGGCCCCGGAGAGCTCAGCGGATGCCACGTCGAGCTCGAGTGCCCCGCGACTGGCACGATCTCTTGCGACGGAAACTACAGTTGCTCGGCCCATCCGAACCTCTTCTTCATCTCCTGCGACGGCAGCCCCACGTACTGCCCGTGCTACGGCTCGGTGTGCTGGGACGGCAGCGACCCGACCTGCGTCTGCTGGTGCCTCGACAGCGGCGGGGGGAGCATGCGTGAGTGCCGGATGGAATGCAAGCAGGAGTGCCCGCCCATCACGCCGTAGCAGCGACCAGCATCGGCGGCACCGGGCAACCGAGGCCGTCGGCTACGGCCCGTAGGAGCTCTGCTTCGGCGGTCGTCACCTGGCGGTCGTGGACCACGGCCGCGACGGCCGCCTGGAGCAGACGCCTTCTCAGCCGGGGAGTGACCTGGGCGAGGCGATCGAGGGCGTCATCCACGGCGGAGAGGCGACAGGCGGCGCTGTCGAGCGTCCGCACCTGAACCAGGCCGCGGAGCTCGGCGGCGCCTGCCTCGACGGCACCGGCGGCCGCCTCCGGGTCGCCGGTGCCCGACCAGGCGAGGGTCGAGAGGAGGCAGGAGACCTCGGCCGACAGCTTGCGCAGCGCGTAGTACTGGACGCCGCCTCCGGGAGCCCCTTCGGCGCCGCCCTTCGCCTCCGCCCCGCGGGCAGCAGGCGCGGCGAAGCGGGGCTCCAGGTTGCGCAAGATCATCCGCTTGAGCGCGTACTCGAACAGGTCGATCCGATGGTCCGCCTCGGCGAGGAGGGTCACCGTGCGGCGGAACCGCCGGTACTGGTCCGGCGTCAAGCTCCGGAGCGCCGGCAGGGCCAGGTCGGCCAGAGGTAGGCGCGCCGACCGCCCCACCTGCTCGACGGAACGCCAGAGCCGCGCCGTCTCGGCCACCGCCTCCGGCGCCGCCTCCCGCTCCATCGCCTCCCGCTGGCGCGTCCGGACCTCTTCGCTCGGATCGAGCAGCAGGGCGTAAACCAGCGCCCGGGCCGACGACGGCTCCCGCGCCGCCTTCGCCAGCGGCTCGGGCAGACCGTCGAGAAGCGCCGCAGCCCAGGCCAGGTGCACCGGGGCGACCGTGCCGGCGGCGGCGGCGAAGTCGGCCGGCCCCGGCACCGGTCCACCGCGGCCGCCACCCGCGAGAGCCGCCGCGCCGGCGAGGGCGACTCCCGCCGCACCCGGTAGCGTCGGGGAGGACGGCACGATCGGCGGAACCGGCGAGCGCCCCCGGGCCCCCATCGCGGCCGCAGCCGGCGGCGTCTCCGCCTCATCCTCCGGCCAGCGGACGTCCGGGAAGGTGCCGTCGAACGACGGGTCGATCCGGCGGATGCGCTCCTGGAGCGGCGGGTGGGTGGCGGTCAGGCCGAACCAGCGCGCGGCGAGACCGTCGGCGAAGAACAGGTGGCTCGCCTCCTCGGCGTGGCCGCTCTTGACACGGGAGCCACCCGAGTAGCCGCCGATCTTCTTGAGCGCTCCGGCGATCCCGGCCGGGTTCCGGGTGTACTGGACGGCCGAGGCGTCGGCCAGGAACTCGCGCTGACGCGACACGGCCGCCTTGATCAACCGGCCGAAAAAGACCCCGATCCAGCCGATCACGTAGAGCGCGAGGCCGACCAGCACCAGACCGCCGCCCTTGTTGCGCCGGCGGCCGCCGCCCCACACCCCGGAACGCATCAAGATGTACCCGATCGAGCTGATCGCCAGGATGCCGAAGACCAGGCCCATCAAGCGCAGGTCGAGCCGCATGTCGCCGTGGAGGATGTGGCTGAACTCGTGGGCCACCACGCCCTGGAGCTCGTCGCGCGAGAGCAGGTGGAGGGTGCCGTCGGTGACGGTGATCACCGCGTCCGATGGGCTGTGGCCGGCGGCGAACGCGTTGATGCCGCTCTCCCGGTCGAGCACGTAGACGTCCGGCACCGGCAGGCCGGAGGCGAGGGCCATCTCCTCGACCACGTTCCGCAGCCGCCGCTCCGCCGGATCGGTGGTGTTCGGGTCGACCTGCCGGCCGCCCAGCAGCCGCGCCACCGCCGGCCCCCCGGCCCGAAGCTGCAGGGTCTTGAAGCCGCTGCCGCCGGCGATCACCAGGAGCGTCCCGATCGTCACGACGAGGAACAGCTCCGGCTGCCAGACCCCGCCCGCCACCTGCTGGGCCTCGGGGTGGTTGATCCCGGCCCCGAACAGCAGCACCGCCACCGCCAGGTAGACCGCGACCACGATCGCCACCACCGCCAGGGCGAACAGCACGACCAGGCGGCGGGTGATCCGCTGCGCCTCCTCCTGGTGAGCGAAAAAATCCATCAGAGTCCCGTCAGACTGCTAACCCGCCTCCGCCCGTCGCAACCCCCGGGCGGGGGCGTCCCTTTCCCCGATCACGAGAACGAAACCTGCGGCGCTTCGCGCTCCTCCGGCGCCTCGATCTCGAACAGCTCCGCGCCCTGGAAGCCGAACATGTTGGCGATCATCACCGTCGGGAAGGTCTCCCGCGCGGTGTTGTAGGTCATCACCGCGTCGTTGAACGCCTGGCGCGAGAACGCGATCCGGTTCTCGGTCGAGGTCAGCTCCTCCATCAGCTGGCTCATGGTCTGGTTGGCCTTCAAGTCCGGGTACGCCTCCGACAGGGCGAACAGCCGGCCGAGCACGCCGGACAGCTCCCCTTCGGACCGGCTCAGCTCGCGCATGGCGGACGGATCCCCCGGGCTGCCGGCGGCCACTTCCCGTGCCTGGGAAGCCCGGTTGCGCGCCGCGACCACCGCCTCCAGGGTCCCGCGCTCGTGGCGCAGGTACCCCTTGGCGGTCTCCACCAGGTTGGGGATCAGATCGTGCCGGCGCTTGAGCTGGACGTCGATCTGGGCAAAGGCGTTCTTGTACCGGTTGCGCAGCGTCACCAGCCGGTTGTACATGCCGACCAGCAAGAACGCCACGATCGCGACGATCACGAGAACGACGAGTCCGCCAATCATGGGCTTCCTCCGGGAGTGTCAGACGAAGTGGTTAGCAAGGGTGAATTCTAGCTGAGGACACAGTGGATCTGCCTTTACCCGCCAGCAACAGGTAATGAGGTTTTATCGGTTGACGACCGATCAAGCCGGAACCCCTTACGCCGGCTCCTGGCTCAAAACGCCTCCCGCGTCACCCTACGCACAGCGTCGGCGATCTGTTCCGGCACCTCCTCCTGGAGAAAGTGGCCTGCCTCGGTGGCCGTCACCGGGGCATAGGGCAGCAGCCGCTCGGTGCGGGCGCGCAGACGGCCCAGGATCGGATCCCGGTCGCCCCAGACGATCGCCGCCGGCGCCTCCCGGCGGGCATGGTCCTCCACCAGCGCCTTACAACGGGCGAGCCCAGCCACCGACGGGTGGTCGAGGGAATTCGGCACCATCCGCGCCAGTGCGATGGGCGCGGCCCGCCGCGACCAGCCGCGGAGCGGGTAACGGTAGGCCTTCGCCACGCGCCCCCGGATCGAGGACGGGTCGCCCTGGACCTTGTGGAGGATGCGCTGGGGGAAACCGAACAGGCGGAAGGCGAGGGTCGAGACCACCGGCCGGTGGGAGAAGCGGTGGAACTTCGTCGGCCGGAAGTCCGGGTTCGGCGGGCCGACGCCGGTGTTCATCAGCACCAGCCCGGCCAGCCGCTCCGGCCGGTCCGCCAGCGCCCGGAGCCCGATCGGCCCGCCCCAGTCCTGGCCGACGAAGACCAGCCGCTCCATCCCCTCCGATTCCCGGAGGCCGTCGAGCAGCGCCCCGATCGCGCGGCCGTGGTTCTCCAACGTGTGCGGCGCGAGGTCCCGCGGCTTGTCCGAAAAGCCCAGGCCGACCAGGTCCGGCATCACCAGCCGCAGACGCTCCCCGGCCAGCGCCGCCGCCACCTTGCGGTAGAGAAAGCCCCAGGTCGGGTTGCCGTGGAGCAGCAGCACCGGCGGCGTGCCCTCGGGTCCTGTGGTCATGACGTGCATCCTGTGGTGGGTGCCCCCGAACGGCACCTTCACCACGAAGCGCTCGAACGGGACCATCGCGGCGAGCCAGGCGGGCAGCTCGGGCGGGGCGAATCGCTGCATCATTCCTCCCGGGTCGGTGGACTGTTCGCTCGGGCGATCGTACCGTTCGCCGGGTCCGCGGGTCACGTCGCGGCTCTCTCAAGCCCCGGGGCGTCCTCCTGCGTGTCGGCCAGGGGACTCCATTGCACGACGATCCTCAGACCCCATCCATCAGACAGTTAAATGATGCGGAATATAGAATCTTCTGTATAATTGGCCGGCACGAGACGTCGCGGGGCGACGAGGCCTTGCGGACCCAAGACCCATCGAACCCAGGAGGAAGACCATGAAGAAAGCGCTCATCGGAGTCGCCGGAGCAATCGCGATCGCGCTGTTGGCGCTCGGTGCAGCTAGCGCCAAGGACCGCTCACCCGAGCCGTCCGATCTCTCCACCACCGTGGCGAGCGCCGTGCCCGGAATCGAGATCGGCCTGCCGCAGCCGGCGAAGATGGCGTGTGTGCGGCAGCGCGCCCAAGCGAACGACGACTACTGGACGACGACGAAAAACACGCCGATCACGGCCAGTCCCCTGGCCAACGACCCTGACACCCCCCAGAACAACCTGGGTAGCTTCGGCCAGCCGAGCCACGGAACGACCGAGCTGGTCGGCCTCGACGCCATCAAGTACACGCCGGACACCGACTTCGTCGGCAACGACAGCTTCACCTATATCTACATTGGGTGTCTTCAGTGCTTCAACGGGTTCTGTAGCGAGCCCGACTCGGACCAGGGGACCGTCTACATCACCGTCACCGAGTAGCCCCCCTCTTCAACACGCAGTCTACGGGCGGCCTCCCCCCGGGGAGGTCGCCTGCTTTCAGGTCGCGGCGGGCTCAGAAGTCGGGCAGGTCGAGGTCGGAGACCCGGCCGTCCCGGAAGCTGACGACCCCCTTGAGGTAGCCCCGGCCGGGCACGGCCCCCTTGTAGATCAGCTTGCGCGAGAACCCGATCTCCCGGGTGGCGCTCGGCTTCCCGAGCAAGGCCTGGACCTCGTCCTCGGACATGCCGATCTGGATCTTCCGCCACGCCTCCTTCCGGGCCCACGGCGGAAGGTCGGCCGGGGGCTCGGCCTGATCCTGAAAGGTGGTCTGAGCGGCGGACGACGCGGCCGACCCAGACGAGGTTGCCGGGGCGATCATCGGCTGGCCCACCTCCTCGGCCGATTCCTCGGTGGCATCGGCCGCCATCGGCGCCGGAGCCAGCTTCGCGAGCGCCGCCTCCAGCGCCGCGATCCGCCGCTCGTGCTCCGCCACGAGCTGCCTGAGCTGCGCGACCTCGGCCTCCAGCGAGCCACTCCGGGCAGCGGAAGGCTCGGCCTGGGCGCCGGCTTGGTCCCCGGGCTGGGCGAGCGCGGGGAGAGCGAGAAGAAGAACCATCGGAACCATCAGGACCATCAAGACGGGCAAAACGGGGGCGAAACGGCGCATGGCTTCCTCCGGTGTCGTTGTTTCGGAGCAGGTCCGGGACAGTCTATTGGCTGAAGGGCGCTCTCGCCGTTTCGTCGGACGATTGTCACCTCCGGCCAATCCCTCCTGCACCTGCGCTGCACCTGTCCAATCCGTAGTGTCCCGGGGGCGCGGGCCTTGCAAGCCTGTAGAGTCTCACTCCCACCCGCAGAGGAGACTCGCGCCTGATGAGCCACGCGCCGCACCAGCCAGCCGACGAGCCCACGACCGCCGCCGCGCCGGCGGCTTCTCCGCCGGGCACTGGGTCGTCGGCGGAGGCCCCGTCCTGGCACACGCTCTCCACCGACGAGGTGACGGACCGCCTGGCGGTCGATCCCGCCTCCGGTCTTGCGCCCGAGGAGGCCGCCCGCCGGCTGGCGGAGCACGGACCGAACGAGCTGGTCGAGGAGCCGGGGCCGGGGCCGTGGGCGATCTTCTGGCGCCAGCTCACGGAGCCGCTGGTGGTGGTGCTGGTGGCGGCGGCGGTGGTTTCGGGGGTGCTCTGGGCACTGGGCGAGGGAGGCGGCCCCTCTCTACCTGGCGGCGGGCCACCGGAGCCCCTGCCTTACGACGCGATCGTGATCCTGGCGATCGTGGTGCTGAACGCGATCCTGGGGTTCGTCCAGGAGTACCGGGCGGAGCAGGCGGTGGACTCGCTCCAGCGGATGACGGCGCCGGCGTCGCGGGTGCGCCGAG
>Ga0210074_1000069_pt1 | contig 46234 bp, 32 predicted proteins | sample China_Galinas_Co_FD_184860 | JGI IMG/M metagenome (GOLD analysis project Ga0210074, IMG submission 184860) | Wetland microbial communities from San Francisco Bay, California, USA, that impact long-term carbon sequestration -... | ecosystem: Environmental > Aquatic > Marine > Wetlands ... | reverse complement strand
ACGTCGCCGCTGTTGGCCGAGCCGTTGCCTGCCTGGGTCCGGGGAGCGAACGCCACCGCCAGAGCCGCCACTGCGCACAGAACCACCAGAATTCGCACGATCTTCATGGAGTCCTCCGTCAGTCAGTAATGATGAAATGAAGAAGTTGCGTAGTTGTACATCAATCGCGCGAGGCCGTCAAGACCCTCTCCCGTGGGTAGGGCCGAGCTCCGGCTGTATGGGAAGATCGCTCGCGAGCACTCCCGATCGGAGACGAGAGCATGCCCGAGCTTCGCTGGACGAAGTCGCTCTGCGGGATCTGCCCGGCCGGCTGTTGGGTGGAGGCGGGGCTGGACCCAGGCGGCCGTCTGGTCGACCTCCGCCCGGACCCGGACCACACCCTGGGGATGATCTGCCACCGCGGCCGTCACGCGCCGGAGATCGTCTACTCCGAGCACCGCCTGCGGCACCCCATGCGCCGCGTCGCGCCCAAGGGGACGAACGGACCGAGCGCCTTCGAGCCGATCTCCTGGGACGACGCCTACGGGCGGATCGCCGAGCGGCTCGAGAAGATCAAGGCGGAGTCCGGGCCGGAGGCGGTGTCGATCTACACCGGCCGGGGCGCCTTCGAGCTCTCGCTCTGCGACATCTTCCAGCCCCGCGGCGTGGCGGTCTCCTCCGCCTCGAACGTGCTCTTCCCCTTCGGCTCGCCGAACACCATGGGCGTCGGGGCACTGTGCTACGTCTCCTTCGCCATGATCGCGCCCCACGTGACCATGGGGCGGATGCTGGTCAACCTGTTCACGGACATGGAGGGGGCGGACCTGGCCGTGGTCTGGGGGGCCAACCCGGCGACCGACTCGCCACCCCTCGACATGACCCGGCTAGAGGCGGCCGCCCGGCGCGGCGCGGACGTGGTGGCGATCGACCCGCGGCGGACGGAGACGGTGCGCCGGACCGGCGCCGAGTGGGTGCCGATCCGGCCCGGTACGGACGGCGCCCTGGCGCTCTCGATGATCGGCGTGCTGATCGACGAGGACCTGTTCGACGAGCCGTTCGCCGACCGGTGGTGCCACGGCTTCGAGGAGCTCCGCGGCTACGTCCAGCACTTCCCGCCGGAGGTCGCCGCCGAGATCACCGGCGTGCCGGCGGCGACGATCCGCGCCCTCGCCCGGCGGATCGCCCGGGCCGGCGGCGCCTGCCCGGTCATGTACACCGGCCTCGAGTACTCGAACTCCGGCATCCAGGCGATCCGCGCGGTCTACATCCTCTTCGCCCTCGCCGGCCACCTGGACACGCCGGGCGGCATCGGCCTCGCCATGACGGATTCGCACTTCCCCCTCAACCGCGCCGCCAACCAGCCGAACCCGGCCCTGGGCCGGGCGGTGGCGCGGGACCGCTTCCCGCTCTACAGCGACTACCGGGGCGAGTCCCACGCCAGCGGGCTGATCCCGGCGGTGCTCGACGGCGACCCGTACCCGATCCGGGCGCTGATCGTCCACGGCGGCTCCATCCTCACCTCCTGGCCCGAGACGCCACGCTGGCGCCAGGCCCTTTCCGGGCTCGATTTCCTGGTCACCATCGACCGCCAGCTCACGGCGGACGCCGCCTACGCCGACCTGGTCCTGCCGGCGACCACGATGTTCGAGATCACCTCGTACATGACCTACGGGCCGATCTTCCGCCTGCGCGAACGGCTGATCGAGCCGGTGGGCGAGGCGCGCAACGACTACCTGATCATGGCCGAGCTCGCCCGCCGCCTGGGTTACGGCGAGCTCTATCCCCAGAGCGAGGAGGCGCTTCTGGAGACGGTGCTCGAAGGCTCCGGCCACACGGTGGCGGACGTGCGGGCGGCCGGCGGCTGGGTCCAGCGGGAGCCGTCGCTGATGGAGTACAAGAAGTGGGAGAAGGGGCACCTGCGGCCGGACGGGAAGCCCGGATTCGACACGCCGACGGGCAAGTTCGAGATCTGGTCGACCGTGCTCGAGGACTTCGGCTACGAGCCGCTCCCCAAGTACGTCGAGCCGGTCGAGGGCCCGCTCGCCGCCCCGGCGCTCGCCCGGGACTTCCCGCTCGTCTTCAACTCGGGCGCCCGCCCCCAGACCGACTTCCGCTCCCAGCACCACGGCATCCCGGGCCTGATGAAAGACCACCCGGAACCGACGGTGGAGATGGCCCGCTCCGACGCGGCAGCGCGGGCGATCGAGGACGGCGACCTGGTGGAGGTGCGCACACCGCGGGGCGCGGTGCCGTTCCGGGCGGTGGTGAGCGACGGCATCGCCGCCGGCGCCGTCGACTGCGCCATGGGCGGCGGCGGCCCGGTCGGGCCGGCGGCCTGGCAAGCGGCGAACGTCAACGAGCTCACCGACCTGGGCAACTACGACGAGATCTCCGGCTTCCCGGTCTACAAGGCGCTGCTGTGCGAGGTGCGGCGGCTGGAGGCGGGGAACGGCGGTCGGGCGGGCGCCGCGCGGGGAGCGTCCTCGTCCTGCGGAGTGCCGTTCGACGCGCTCACCGACTCCGCGCGGGAGAAGCGCGCCCCGCGGCGCCGGATCTACCTGGACAACAACGCCACCACCGCGACCGCCCCGGCGGTCCTCGACGCCATGGAGCCCTTCCTCCGCGAGCGCTGGGGCAACCCGTCGAGCATCCACGGGGTCGGCCGCGAGGCCCGCGACGCCGTGGAACGGGCGCGCCGCCAGGTGGCTCGCCTGGTCGGCGCGCGACCCCGCGAGATCGTCTTCACCGGCGGCGGCTCGGAGGCCGACAACCTGGCGATCAAGGGCGTCGCCTTCGCCCACCGCGACCGGAGCGGTGCCCCGGGCCATGTCATCACCAGCACGATCGAGCACCCGGCGGTCCTCCAGGCCTGCCGCTTCCTCGAGCGACTGGGCCACCGGGTCACCTACCTGGAGGTGGACGGCGACGGCGTGATCCACCCCGAGGCGCTGGCGGCGGCGCTCGATGACGACACGGTCCTGGTCTCCCTGATGGCGGCGAACAACGAGGTGGGGACGATCCAGCCGATCGCCGAGCTGGCCGCGGTCGCCCACGAGCGGGGCCGCGAACGGGGAGTGCTCTTCCACACCGACGCGGTCCAGGCGGTGGGCAAGGTATCCGTGGACATGGACGCCCTCGGCGTCGACCTCCTCACCCTCTCCGGCCACAAGATCCACGGCCCCAAGGGCGTCGGCGCCCTCGCCGTGCGCAAGGGCGTCGCGCTCGAGCCCCTGGTCCACGGCGGCAAGCAAGAAGGGTCGCTCCGCGCCGGCACCGAAAACGTCGCCGCGATCGTCGGCCTGGGGACCGCCGTCGAGCTCGCCAGAGCCCGGCTCGCCCAGCCGGAGGCGATCGCGCAGATGGCCGCCCTCCGCGACCACCTGGAAGAGGGCATCCGGCGCCTGATCCCCGGCGCCCGCTGCAACGGCCCGCGGGACGGCCGCCTGCCCAACACCCTCAACCTGACCCTCCCCGGCCTGCGCGGCGAGTCGCTCCTCATCGCCCTCGACCGCCACGGCATCGCCCTCTCCTCCGGCTCGGCCTGCAAGTCCGGCTCCCCCGACCCGACCCACGTCCTCCTCGCCATGGGCCGGAGCGCCGAAGACGCTCACTGCGCCGTCCGCTTCTCCCTCTCCGCCGACACCACCGAGGAAGAGATCGACGCCACAGTCGGAGCGCTGGAAGAGGTGCTCGACGAGATGCGCACGACCGTGCGCTTCCTGCCCTGCAAGTAGGGCGCGGCCGAGGCTACTTCCCGCAGCCCCGGTACCAACCCCGGTCCGTGACCACCTGGTCTGCCTGGAGGTCGTTGCACTCGTCAGGGTTAGCATCCCGAGGCACCTGGTCCCGGAGCGCCGAGTAGTCTGCAAACTCCGGCTGCCCTCCCTTTCCCAGGCTCGCGAGGACGAAGGAGGTGCCATCGGACTGGTAGACCAGCGGCGTGCACCACTCGTCCTCGGGCGAAAGCCACTCAATCGACGACAGACCATCCCGGAGCGCCGTGGGGTAGTGCCCGTGGTCCTCTCGGTACTTGGCCAGGGCCTCTGCGTAGACCTGGAGCTTGCCGAATTCCTGTACCTGGCGAAGCCGGAGCAACGTAGGCCGGATCACGAAGAACCACTCCAGAGCTCCTGCCATCACCAAGAAGAGCACAAGGACCTGTGTGAGCCGGAGCACTGAACCGAGGCGCCGCACCCTGGCCGAGCCGAAGTGCCGGTACCTCCCCGACTGGATGAAGACGACTGTCTTCCAGGAGGCAGAGCGCAGCCAGCCAGGCCCGGCGATCCGTCTCCAGGCGAGTGGCTCGGTGCGCCGCAACTCGGCGAGGAACCAGATCTGAAGAAGCCAGAGGAGACTGAGGAGAACGCCGGCCCCCGCCGCCGTACCGAAGAGGAGTTTGATCTGGACTGGCAACGCGCTCTAATGCCTCCCACTGAAGGACCTCGGCATCCAGGGCCTTCGACACACGAGGCCCTACCGCCCTTACTCCCGTGGCTCGTTGCGCCGGGAGGCCTTGTAGATACGGTAGATCCCGATTGCGACCCCGGTCGCCCCAACGAACGCAGAGACCAGCTTCATCGCGCCCTGACAGAGCAGCATCGCGCGGCGCGACGAGAACAGATGGCTGACTCCCACGAACGCCCATTCGGGAACGTTCAGTATGAGCAGCCCGACGATGAGCAAGACGATCCCACTGGCAAGCGTCCGTTTCATGGGTAGATCAGCCTGAACGCCGTCGAACTCTCGTAAGTTCAAGGATGACAACTCGCGTTCGGCTCAACCGAAAGGTATCAAGATCCCGGGTACCAGTTGGCTTCAGCCTGGACCGGTAGAATCCCCCTCACCGCCGACCACCGGAAATCGGGATCGATCAACAGAAGAGGATCGTCATGGAACCGGAGCCACGCCTCGTCCGCGCCGCGCACAGGATTGCTCAGCAGGTCGTCTTCGCCTTGGTACTCTGCGCCTTGCTGTTCCCCGGGGCGGCGGGGGCCGCCGGGGCTGAGGCTGGGGCCGCCGGCGGTCACGGCGCCGGCTGGTGGCTGGCCCACGGCGACGTGGCGGCCCTCGAGGCGCTGATCCGGTCAGGGGACTTGACGGCAGAGGCGCTGACCCGGGCCGCGCTCGACCGGATCGCGGCGCTGGACGGGGAGCTCCACGCGGTGATCGCGGTCGACCCGACGGCGCTGGACCAGGCCCGGCGGATCGACCGGGAGCTGGCCCGGTCGAGCGGAGGAAGCGGCCCGGAGGGGCCGGACCGTCCGCTGCTGGGCATCCCCGTCCTGATCAAGGACAACGTCGAGACCGCGGACCAGCCGACCACGGCTGGCTCCCTCGCCCTGGCGGACAACGCCACCGGCCGGGACGCGCCGCTGGTCGCCCGGCTGCGCGCGGCCGGGGCGGTGATCCTGGGCAAGGCGAATCTGAGCGAGTGGGCCAACATCCGCTCGGAGCGCTCGTCGAGCGGCTGGAGCGCCGTCGGCGGCCAAGCCCGCAACCCCCACGACCCGACCCGGAGCCCCTGCGGGTCGAGCTCCGGCTCGGCGGCGGGCGTGGCCGCCGGGTACGTCCCGCTGGCCGTCGGCACCGAGACCAACGGCTCCGTCGTCTGCCCCGCCTCGGCCAACGGCGTGGTCGGGATCAAGCCGACCGTCGGCCTGGTCAGCCGCAGCCAGATCGTGCCGATCTCCCACACCCAGGACACCGCCGGCGCCATGGGGCGGACCGTCGCGGACGCGGTCGCCCTGCTCGAGGCGATGACGGGCCGGGACACAACCGACCCGGCGACCGTCGCCCTTGGGAAACGAAACCCTGGAGCGTTCGACCGCGACCTGACGGCTCATCTGAAGGCGGACGGCCTGCGCGGCAAGCGGATTGGGGTGGTCCGGTCGCTCGCCGGCTTCCACCCCGGGGTCGACGCGCTGTTCGACCGGGCGATCGCGGGCATGAAAGGAGCCGGCGCGACCGTCGTCGACGACCTGGCATTCGAGCGGCCGGAGGGGTTCGGCAAGGCGAGCTTCGACGTCCTGCTCTACGAGCTCAAGGCGGACCTGAACGCCTACCTGGCCAGCCTGCCCGATCCGGAGCTCTCCCGCCTCACCCTGGAAGGACTGATCGCCTTCGACGAGAGCCATGCCGACCAGGAGATGCCCTGGTTCGGCCAGGAGATCTTCGAGCAGGCCCAGAAGACCGACGGCCTCCAGGCCGCGACCTACCGCGACGCCCTCGCGCTCGTCCGGCGGGCGACCCGGGACGACGGCATCGACCGGCTCGTCCGCGAGCACCACCTGGACGCCCTGATCGCTCCGACGGGCGCCCCTGCCTGGACCATCGACCTGGTCAACGGCGACCACTTCCTCGGCGGCAGCTCGACCTACCCGGCGGTCGCCGGCTACCCGAACCTCACCCTCCCCATGGGCACCGTCCACGGCCTGCCCGTCGGCCTCTCCATCTTCGGTCCCGCGCTCTCCGAGCCGACCCTGATCGAGATCGCCTCCGGCTACGAAACGCTGCGCGCGGCCGACCGGTGAGCCCTCGGGCCGGCGTGCTGAGACGCTGAGCCCGCTACCCCGCCGCGGGTTCGGAGACCGCGCGGCGGGGCAGCGGGTAGCCGTCAGGCGGCGGCCCGGTAGGTGCCGGGCACGGCGCGGAGGGCGATCGAGAGGCGATTCCAGGAGCGGAAACGCCCCTCAGAGGACCACGAGGTGGCGGGGCTCGGCGCCCGGGGTGGCCGCCAGGGGAATCCGCCCGTCGAAGGTCACGAACCTGCCGCCGTGGTGGACGGCGAGAGCCAGCAGGTAGACGTCCGTGACCTGCCGCGGTCCGTGGACCCGGGAGCGGTCGACCAGAGCCTCGTCCAGGAAGCTGACCTCGGAGGGCCAGAACTCGTGGTGCGCGCTCTCGGTGGCGCGGTGGAGGCGGTCGGTGGCCTCGGCCACCGGCACCGGGCTCGGGTACTGGGGCTGGCTGAGGATGCGGACACACCCGTTCTGGGTGATGGCGCACGAGGCCCAGCCGTGGCGGATCTCGGCCATCAGCCACTTCCGCGCGCGGGAGTGGTCGATGTGGTCGGTATCCAGGAGCGCGAGGAGCACGTTGACGTCGAGGAGCGCTCGCATCACTCCGGCTCGTCTTCCCGGAGCCGATCGATCAGATCGTTCGACACGGCGGGCCCCCGGTGCGGCAGCGGCTCGAATCCGTAGAAGCTCTCCGACTCGGCGATCTCGTCGGCCAGGGGGCGACGGTCCCTCCCGAGGCTCCCGACTCGCCCAGTGAGGGCCTCCCGCGCCAGGTCGGAGAGCACCTCCCCGGCGCTCCGCTTCTCGCGGCGCGCCCGCTCCTTGACGGCGATCAGGACATCGTCCGCAATGTTCAAAGTGGTGCGCATGCATCAGATGCTACCACATCAGAGCGAGCACTCCAGATGCACAGTCCCTTCGGCTCGCGGGAGCCGGGCGCCTCAGCCCGCCCGGCGGACGGTCGCCTCGGCGAAGCGTCGGGGCGACTCCGGGTCGTAGGGAAAGTAGAGGGAGGGCTCGATCAGCTCGAGCTCCATGAGCAGGAAGCGGCCGCGGTGGCGGACGAAGTCAATGCGGGCGTAGAGCGGAGTTTCTGCCAGTGCGCCGAGGGCGGCGAGGACGGTCTCGCCGGCGGTGACGAGCGCAGGCTCGGGGGAGACGGCGCGGATCCGGCCGCCGTGCTCCTCCTGGACCCGGAAGTCGCCCGGCCCGGGGGTCTTGAGCACGGCGTGGCTGAGCGCGCCGTCGAAGGCGAACAGGGAGTACTCGCCTTCGCTGACGATGGCGGGCAGGAAGGGCTGGATCATGGCGGCGCGACCCGCCAAGTCGGCCTCGGCCGCCGCCCACTCCGCCCCGCTTCGCCGAAGGTCACCCCGGCCCAGGCGGTGGGTCCGGTCTGCGTTGGCGCTCACCACCGGCTTGACCACGACCTCGTCGACCGGGGCGGGCCCGTCGAGGGCGCTGAGCTCGTCGAAGAGCGCGGCGTCGAGCGGCGCGCCCGGCGCGCGCCAGACCGTCGGGACGATCCCGACATCCCGCGCCGCCAGGTCCCGGAGGTAGGTCTTCTCCAGGTTCCAGCGGCACAGAGCCAGGCTGTTCTCGAGCCGGGTCGCGGCGTCGATCCGCGCGAGGACGGCCATGAACGCCTCCGGATCGGCCTGGTAGTCCCAGGGGGTGCGGATGACGACGACCGCAAAGCGCGACCAGTCGACCGCCGCGCGGGCCTCCTCGCGCCAGGACACCTCCTCCACCGCCCAGCCGAGCTCCTCGAAGCAGGGGATCGTCAGCCGGTCGTAAGTGAAGAAGCCGTCCAGGTCGTCGGTCGTCAGGAAGGCGCAGATGGAGTGGCTCTGGGGCATGGGGCTCGATGATACGGTCCCGGGCAGGAGGCGTGATGACTGACGAGACCCCGGCGGCCGACGCCGTCGATCCGACCCGGCCGGTCGAGCTGGAGATCTTCTCCGACTACGTCTGACCGTGGTGCTATCTCGGTACCGTGCGTACCGACCGCCTGGTCGAGCAGTATGGGCTGACCACCCGCCTGACCCACTTCCCGCTCCACCCGGAGACCCCGCCGGAGGGCATGGCGTTGGCCGATCTGTTCGCCGGCCGCGAGGCGCTCCTGGCCCAGATGCAGGAGCGGCTGAAGGCGGCTCTCGACGACGCGGGCCTGCCCTACGCCGAGCGCACCCACACCTACAACAGCCGGCTGGCCCAGGAGCTGGGCAAGTGGGCCGAAACCGTCCAGGGCGGCGAGGCGATCCACGACGCCCTCTTCCGCGCCTTCTTCGCCGAGGCGCGGGACATCTCCCGGATCGACGTGCTCCTCGACGTCGTGCGGAGCGTCGGCTTGCCGGAGGAGGACGCCCGGCGGGTGCTCGAGGAACGGAGCTTCCGCGAGGCGATCGACCGGGACTGGCAACGCTCCCGGGACCTGGGTGTCACCGGTGTCCCCACCTACGCCGCCGGCGGCTTCGCCGTGGTCGGCGCCCAGCCGTACGAGGTGCTCGAAGAGTTGGTGCAGCAGGCGGGAGCGAAGCCGCGATCGGCGGGATGAAAGGGGTCGCGGGCCGGCGAGGCCGGTCCCGCGCCCTAGCCTAGTTTCGCCCCGATCGAGACCGTTCCGCCACACGCCGGCGGGTGGCCCAGGACACGCCGGCGGGCGGGGTGACGGGGAGCGCGGGCGCGCCTTCCTCCGCTCAGGTTGCGAGCTCGGTGTCGCTCTCGGTCTCGAAATCGGTCCCGCCGCCGGCACCCCCGTCCCCAGCGAGCACGCCGCGCCGGCGCCAGAAGAGGTAGGCCACCACCACGGCGGCGAGCGCCAGCCCGGCGCCGAACTCCCCGGTGAGCCACGCGGTCGGTCCGGTGTCGGTGGTCAGCCGATCGAAGAAGGACTGGACGAACAGGTTGTGGCTCGCGTGGAGGAGCGTGGCGGTCCACAGGCTGCCCGAGCGCAACCGGAGCCAGGCGAGGGCGAAGCTCATGCCCACCGCCAGGACGGTGAAGCAGACAATCGCGTACCAGAGCGGTGCCTCCGCGTGGTACCCGGCGAAGAGGATCACCGGCATGTGCCAGAGCGCCCAGATCAGGCCGCTCGAGAGCGCCGTGCCGGTGAACGAGGTCACCCGGCGAAGCTCCGGCACCAAGAACCCCCGCCAGCCGATCTCCTCGCCCAAGGCGAAGACCGCGTTCGGCACCAGGCCGAGGAGACCGACGATCGGCAGGAGCGGCGCGATGACCCCCACCCCGAGCCAGGAACCGGCGACCGCGCCAAGCCCGAAGCGCTCCGCCGCGCGGTGGAGCACCTCGTGGTCGAGGCCGCCCAGGCCGAGGAGCCAGACCGGGACGTAGACAGAGAGCGCGTAGGCGAGCGGGAGCAGGTACGCGACGACCTGGTACCGGGTCGCCCCCCGCCGCCAGCCCCACTCCCAGCCAAGGCCGCGCAGAGACCGACGGGTGGCGAGCTGGGTCGCCATGGCGGCGACGCCCGGCGACCACATCAGCCCGAGGACGAGGAGCTGACCGCCCGGCGCCTCGAGCCCGCCGCCCGCGATCAGCAGACCCCAGAAGATCGCGCTCGAGGCGAAGGTCAGGACGAGGAAGACCGCGATCCTCCGCCTCGGCTGGAGTGTCGTGTCCATCGGTTGTACCCCGGCCTACGCGCGGAGCGACCGGTTTGATTCAGCGGGCTCGATCTAGGGAGAGTACACGCTCCAGGCGAAGACCAGTTGCGCGGCGTAGTAGAGCGGCAGGCCGACGGCCTTGTTGACGACCGACGGCGTGACGAACCGGTGCCGTGCGACGAAGACGTCCGACGCGGCGAAGGCGGCCGCGGCCAGGGCGAGCACTCCACCGGTCGACCCCGCCGTCCCCGCCGCGAGGGTCACCATCAGCGAGATCGCGCCGACGTAGGCGGCGACCGCCGGCCGGAACGCCCCAGACAGGTGCGGCCAGAGCCAGCGGAGCACCGCGGCCCCGACGATCACCATCCCGACCGCGCCGAGCGCCAGCGGCACCACCTGCTGCGGCCGTGCGAGGAATGCGGCACCGAACGCCAGGTGCGCGAGAAGAAAGCTCCCGAGACCCGCGAGGAAGCTCGCCCGACGCCTGGGGATCAGCAGCACGTCGCCCAGCCAGGAGAGCACGAGGGCGACCAACACCAGCCGCCCATAGAGCGACCCCAGCGCCCCGGCCGCCACCGCCATTCCCACGAACACCGTGCTCGCCACCGGCTTCGCAACCCACACCCCGGCCCGCCACCCCCGCGCCTCGGACAGCACCAAGGCGGCGACCGCGACGGCCGTCAGAACGCTTCCCACGACGAGCATCTCGGTCACCTCCACCTCCTCGTCGGCTCCTCGACTCCGAACGCCCGATCAACGTGCACGCGCCCGAACGAACCGGCGCGAGCCGAATCGAGCGACGCGGTGGGCTCCGTCAGCTCAGCGAACGCACAGCGTTGCGGAGTCCCCGGTCACTGCGACGACCGCATCGGATGTGGAGCGGCCCGAGAGCCCCCGGTAGAAGGCGTCATGGACCGCGCTCGCGAGACCGTGTGTGCGGCTGCACGGTCCGGCGCGGGCCATGCCGAGCCGCGCGTTGGTCCCCGTCCGTGCAGCAGACGCGCGGCGTCGCTCGATCTGGTAGAGGGCCGGGTGCTCTCGGGCCGCTCCCGGCAACCCCCCGGAGAAGACCAAGCCTCCCCGGAGTGATGAAACCGCGGGGAGACATTGCCAACCGGCTACTCGCCCGGCGGCGTCGGCACCGTCAACGGCTTCGGCGGGTTCTCCTCCAGCTTCTGGAGCAGCACCTCGATCGCCTTGTCGAGCGACGGGTCGATGCCCTGGGCCACCAGGTCCGGGCGGTCGATCACCTCGATGTCCGGTGTCACGCCCTTGCCTTCCACCGCGTACATGCCGTCCGGCGCGATGAACCGGAAGGACGGGGCCGTCACCGTGCCACCGTCGACCAGGCCCGGGTTGCCCGAGAGGCCGATCAGCCCGCCCCACGTGCGCGTGCCGATCACCGGCCCCAGGTGCTGCTCCCGGAAATAGAATGGCAGCGCGTCGCCGCCGGAGCCGGCGTTGCCGTTGGTCAACATCACCTTCGGGCCCCGGCTGACGAAGCCCGGCGTGGTGAACGGCGAGACGTCGCGCCGCGCCCAGTAGGACATCAGCGGGCGCTCCAGGAGCTGGATCATCCCGAACGGGATGAAGCCGCCGCCGTTGTACCGGTCGTCGAGGATCAGCGCATCCTTGTTCGACTGGGCGTAGAAGCCCTTCCACAGCTCGCGCGAGCCCTCGACGGCGGTGTTCGGCAGGTGGATGTAGCCGATCCGGCCGTTCGACTTGGTCCTCACGTACTCCTGGCGCGACTTCACCCAGTCGAGGTAGCGGAGGTTCGTCTCCCGCGTGATCGGGCGTACCCGCTCGACGTGGGAGTCCTTGCCGGAGGCGTCCGCGGCGACCTCGAGGGTGATCATCTGGTCGCCCTTGTCCTGGAGCAGGCTGAAGATGTTGGCCACCCCCTTGGTCGACACGCCGTCGACCGCCAGGATCAGGTCGCCCTGCTTGACGTTCACGCCCGGCTCGGTGAGCGGTGAGCGGAAGTCCTCGTGCCAGTTCTCGCCGGGGAAGATCTTCGCCACCCGGTAGTAGCCCGAGGGGTCGACGGCGAAGTCCGCGCCGAGCAGCGCGTTCTCCCGGCGCTCGATCTGCCAGTCGTGGCTCGGCTGGACGTAGACGTGGCCGGAGGAGAGCTCACCGCCCAGCTCGCCGAGGATGTAGTCCAGGTCGCTGCGGTGGGCCAGGGAGTCGACCAACGGCTCGTACTGCGCCCGCTTGGCCTGCCAGTCGACGCCGTTCATGCCGGCGCTGTAGTACCAGTCCCGGAGGATGCGCCACGCGTCGACGTACTCCTGGTGCCACTCGGCGCGCGGATCGATCTTGAGCTCCATCCCGGAGAGGTCGATCTTGGTGTCCTCGACCTTCTGGCCCGGCTGGATCGGCGCGATGCCGTAGACCCGGCCGCCCGGGCCGAAGGCGGCGTAGCCGACCTTCTCGCCGCCGGCGGCGAGCTCGTAGTCCTGGACGCCGTCGAGAATCGTCTGCTCCTTCTGGGCATCCAGGTCGAAGAGCTGGAGCTTGGCGCCCGGACCCTGGCCCTCGATGTAGAGGACACCCGCGGCGACGCCGGACAGGGAACCGTAGTTGCCCGGCTCACCGGGGATCGCCCGCACCCGCCGGTCGAAGCCTTCCGGCTCGACGGCGACCTGGACTTCCTTCTCGCCCTTCCCCTGGTCGGCCTTGCCGGCCGTCTTGTCCATCGCGCCGCTGTCGCCCGCGGGCTCCTCGTCGTCCTTGGGCAGGAAGAGCGGTGGCGCATCGTCGGTCAGCAGGCCGACGTAGACGCGGGTCGGGTCGGTGTAGAGGAAGTCGAACTCGTAGCCGCTGAAGGTCAGGTTGTAGTCCCGGTTCGACAGGAAGTACAGGTAACGGCCCTTCGGGTCCCAGGCCGGCTGGACGTCGTTGGTGGCGTCACCGGTGAGCTGGTAGGTGGCGCCGTCCTCGAGGGAGGCGACCCAGACGCTCGACAGGTTGTTGGCGCCGGTCTTCGAGTAGGCGAGCCAGCGGCTGTCGGGGGACCAGGTGTAGTCGGTGATGTCGTTGTTCGGGTCCCGGTCGACGTCGGTGATCTGGCCGCTCGCGGCGTCGACCACGCGGAGGCGCGCCTTGCGGTCACCGTAGGCGAGCTTGGTGCTGTCCGGAGACCAGACCGCCCGGTAACGCCAGGTCGGCTCGTCCGCCCCGTCGGTCGTCACCCGGCGCTCCTCGCCGCTGCCATCGGCCGGCCGCACGTAGAGCTCGTACTCGCCGGAGCGGTCGCTCCAGTAGGCCACCTGGCTGCCGTCCGGCGACCAGGACGGGTCGCGCTCGCGCACGCCCTGACTGCGGGTCAGGTTGCGGATCGAGCCGTGCTCGGCCGGCGCGGTGAACAGGTCGCCGCGGGCGGCGAACAGGGCCCGCGCGCCGCTCGGCGACACGTCGCCCCCCTGGATGTCGTCCTTGACGTTCTTGAAGTAGGGCAGGGTCGCCTTGAAGTCGCCGAACACCCGGATCGGCACCGGCGCGGTGGTCTCGGTCGCCGGGTCGAAGCGCCAGATCCAGCCGCCCGCCTCGTAGACCACGGCGTCGCTGCCGGCGCTCACCCAGAGCACGTCCCAGGTGTCGTGGTGGGTCACCTGGCGCGGCGCGGTCCCCTCGGGGGCGTCGGCCGGCAGGGCGAACAGGTTGAGCTTGCCGTCCACCCGGTCCGAGGCGAAGTAGATCGTGTCTCCGACCCAGACCGGCTGGTTGTCGGTGCCGTCGTAGGTGGTCAGCCGCTTCGCCGAGGGCCCCGAGGTGTCGTAGATCCACACGTCCTGGGCCTGGCCGCCGTGGTAGCGCTTCCAGGTCCGGAACTCGCGCGTGATCCGCGTGTAGACCAGCTTGGTGCCGTCGGGCGAAAGCATGCCGCCGCCGCCGCGGGGCGGTCCGAGGGGCTGCTCCATGCCGCCGGCGACGGGAACCGTGTAGGGCACGCCGATCCGCTCGCTCCAGGGCGACCGGTGGGGCAGGTAGAGGATGCTCTTACCGTCCGGTGTCCAGTCGAGCACCCGGTTGTCCACGCCGCCGCGGGGCGGCATGGGGCCGACGTCGTTCCGGAACGTGAGCTGGCGCGGCGCCCCGCCGTCGATCGAGATGACGTAGACCTGGGGCGTGCCGCCGTACTCGCCGGTGAAGGCGACCCAGCGGCCGTCGGGCGAGAGCTTGGGGAAGAGCTCCAGGCCGGCGTCCGAGGTCAGCCGGCGGGCGGTGCCGCCGTCCACGCCCACGGTCCAGATGTCGCCGGCGTAGACGAAGACGATCGTGTCGCCCTGGATGTCCGGGTAGCGGAGGAGCCGCGTCAGGCTGGTGTCGGTCGGCACCGCCTCGGACGCCGCGGCCGGAGCGGCTGCGGCCACGCTGGCGGCGAGCGTGAGGAGAAACGCGACGAGGAGCCGCGGAACGGCTCTGCGCAGACGGGTCGGATGGAACGAGCTTCGAGCGTGCATGGAGATCCCCTTCGAAAGGTGAGGTGAGTGCGTGCAGTGTCAGTTTACGGCGTGGCGGCCTCGGAGTTTCCCGGGTTCGGCGAGGCGCCGGCGAGAACGGCGGAGGCCGGGCCGTGGCGGCGGAACGCCTCCGCCAGGCCTTCGAGCAACACGGGCTGCGCGCTGAGCAACCGCAGGGCGTCCGCGGCGGGCAGGGCGCGCTCGGCCAGGCGGCGCCATCCGGCCCGTCGCCGGCTGCGCGCGGCGGCCACGCCGGACGGGAGCACCGGCCGTGGACAGGGCACGCCCTGGCCGAACAGGAGGACGTCGATCCCCTCCGGACCCCAGAGCGGATCGGGATAGGCGAAACCCGGCTCCTGCCCGCTCAGCGGACCGTGCGCCCGGAAGGCCTCGATCAGCTCGCCGTGGCGCGCGATGTCCACCTCCGCGCGACAGGCACGCCAGAAGGGTGTGTCCAGCCGCCGGTTGTACTTGAAGTGGAGGGCCAGGAACCACGCGACGTAGTCCCAGTGGTCCGCCACCCGGCGGTTGAGCCGCTCCTGGAGCGCCCGGCGCTCCGCCGGATCCGCCGGCAGCGGCAGGTGGTCGATCAGCAGCAGGATCTGGCGAATCGCCAGGTGGATGGCGGTCGACTCGAGCGGCTCGACGAAGCCGTAGGCGTTGCCGAGGGCGACCGTGTTGCCGCGCCAGAAGTGCTCCCGCCGCCCGGGCCGGAAGCGGAGCGACCGGACCGGACCGAGCCCGGGGTGGGCCGCTCGGAGCTCCGCTTCCGCCTCCTCCGCCGTCCCGTGAGCCGCACAGAACACCGCGCCGAGGTGGTCCTCCCCCTCCTGGGGAATGCGCCACGACCAGCCGGCCGACCGGGCGGTGGCGACCGTGTGGGGGAGGAGGCGACCGTCCTCCGGAGCGCGGCGAGCCACGGTGCCGATCACCGCTCCGTCGGTAAACAGCGACCGTTCATAGCTCCGGAACGGCGAGCCCCGGCGGTCGGTGCCGCCGCCCATCAACAGCGACCGGAAGCCGGAGCAGTCGACGTAGAGGTCGAAGGTGAGGCGACGGCCGTCCGCGGTGTGGAGCGCGGCGATCCCTTCGCCTCCGGCCGCCGGGGCCGCCGGCTCCACCCGCTCCACCGTCTCGATACGCGCCTCCAGGCGCCGCACGCCGGCCGCCGCGGCCCGGCCGGCCAGGTACGCCGTGAACCGCCGGTTCTCCAGGTGGTAGGCGACTTCGGTGCCCAGCCCGGAGCGCAGGGCGGACAGCTCGCGCGAGCCGTCCATCGACCCGTCCTCCGGCACCAGCGGCAGGGCGCCGGCGGCCATCAGGGCCGCTCCGAGGGAGCAGTCGTCGAGCAGGGACCGGGCGGGGCCGGAGGCGGCGCGGCGGGCCGGTTCGACCCGATCGGACGGGTCGGCCGGATCGGGCGGCCAGGAGAGATCGAGCGCACCGAACGGGTAGGAGAAGCCTTCTCCCTCGCCCCACCCGAACCGGATGCCGAGCTTGAGCGTCGGGCGGACCTCGCGGAACAGGCGGTGGACGTCCAGCCCCAGGTCGGCGTGGAGGAACTGGGGCAGAAGCGGGGTGGTCGCCTCGCCGACGCCGATCACCGGCACGTCCGGAGATTCGATCAGGGTGACCGCGATCTCCGGGTGCACCCGTCGGAGCGCCAGGGCGGTCAGGTGGCCGGCGGTGCCACCGCCGACGATGCCGACGGTCGCGGGCTTCGCCGGCGCCCCAGTGACGGTCACCGACCCACTGGAACGGGGGACGGCGGACGACACCGGGCGCTCGATCGGCGGAGTCGCTGCCGGGCGGGAGGCCGGGTCTTCCGTCGCGGTTCGGGTCGCTGCTCGGGTGGGGGCTCGCTCCGGCGCGGCCAGCAGCCCCCGCCTCTCGAGCGACGCGAGCAGCCCCGCCACCGCACGGCGCTCGTCGTCGGAGTCCGCGACCCGGTCGAGCACCTCGGTCACCGTTCGCCTGCCGTCGAGCTGGTCGAGCACGAAGCGGAGATCCGCCTCGGCGACGCCGCCCAGGGCGAGCATCCGCCCCGGCCCAGCGGCGCCGGTGGCGGCGACGAAGAGCCGCCCGTCGGGAAGGGCCCGGATCGCGAGGCCCGGCGCGGGGACGAGGACGAGGTCGCCAGGCAGGGGAGGCGTCGGAGGGGAACCGCTCATCCAAAGACCTTGATGCGTGTCAACTCAGACCGTAGCGCTTCAGCTTGTCGTAGAGGGTCCTGACCCCGATGCCCAGCTCGTCGGCGGCCCGCTGGCGGTGGCCGCCGTGGCGCGCGAGGGCATGCTCGATCGCCGCGCGCTCCAGCTCTTCGAGGGTCCGGCCGCTCCGCGCCGCGGCACGGGCAGCGGCGGACGGGACGTCCGGGGCGGCGAGCGTCCGCGGCCGCGGGCCGGCGCGGAGCAGCTCGGCGGTCAGCACGCCCCCCTCGGCCAGGATGGCGGCGCGTTCCAGGGCGTTGGCGAGCTCGCGGATGTTGCCCGGCCACTCCGCCCGATGGATCAGCTCCTCCGCCCCCCGGTCGAGCACCGGCGCCGGCCGGCCGAGGGCGGCGCCGATCCGCCGGAGCAGCGTGCGGGCGAGCGCCGGGATGTCCTCGCGGCGCTCGTGGAGCGAAGGCATGCGCACCGGGAAGACGGCGAGGCGGTGGTAGAGGTCCTCGCGCAGGGTGCCGGAGGAGAGCATCTCGTCCAGGTCCCGGTTGGTGGCGGCGATCCAGCGGACATCCGCGTCCAGAGTGCGAGAGCCGCCGACCCGCTCGAAGCGGCGCTCCTCGATCACCCTGAGGAGCTTGGCCTGGAGCGCCGGCCGCATCTCGGCGATCTCGTCCAGGAAGAAGGTGCCGCCGGCGGCCAGCTCCAGGCGCCCGCGCCGGGTCTCGGTGGCGCCGGTGAAGGCCCCCTTCTCGTGGCCGAAGAGCTCGCTCTCGAGCAGTGTCTCGGCGACCGCCGCGCAGTTGACCGCCACGAACGGACCCGCGTGGCGCCTGCTCCAGCGATGGACGGCCCGCGCCGCCACCTCCTTGCCGGTGCCGCTCTCGCCGAGCAGCAGGACGCTCGCCTGGGTCGGCGCCACCTTGCGCAGCGCCGCCACCACCGGCTCCATGGCCGGCGCGCCGTAAGCGAGCGGCGGCACCTGGGCCTCTTCGTCCTCGTTCGCCCGGTCGCGGAGCGCGCGGAGCGCGAAGCGCTCGGCGGCGCGGGCGGCGAGCAGGCGGATCTCGTCCGGCCCGGAGACCGGCTTCTGGAGGTAGTCGAGGGCACCGAGCTTCATCGCCTCGACCGCCCCGTCGACCGAGCCGTGGGCGGTCAGCACCAGGACCTCGGTCTCCGGCTGCTCGGCCTTGACCTTGCGCAGCAGCGCCATGCCGTCCAGGCCCGGCATCTTGAGGTCGGTGACCAGGAGCTGGAAGCTCTGCCGGTCGAGCAGCCGGGCCGCGGCGTCGCCGTCGGCCGCCTGGGTCACCCGGTGGCCGGCGGTCTCCAGGGCCTCGGCGACGAAGCTCCGCACCCCCTCCTCGTCGTCCACCACCAGGATCGTGGCCATAGGCTCAGCCCCCCGCGCGGGCTGGCGGCACCTCGGCCGCGGACGCCGCACCGGCGGCCCGGGCTCCGGCGGGCCCGCCCCGCCGCTCCCCAACGGGCTCGGCACCGGGGTCGGCGCCGGCCGCAACGCCGGCCGGGGTCGGCGGGATCGTCACCCGGAAGACGGCGCCACCCGCGGGATGGTCGGTGACCGTGATCGTGCCGCCGTGGAGCTCGACGATCCGGCGGGCGACGGCCAGGCCGAGGCCGGTGCCGCGGGTGCGGGTGGTGAAGAAGGGCTCGAAGATGCGCTCCCGCTCGCCCGCCGGCACCCCGGGACCGTGGTCGCGGACGGTGACCACGAGGGTGCCGTCCTCCTCGGTCAGTGTGGCGACCGGACCCCCCGCTTCCGGCACGCCGTCGGCTGTTCCGGCCGCGGCGCGCGGCGACGCCTGGAGGGCGTTCCGGAGCAGGTTGGTGAGCGCCTGCCGGAGGAGCCGGCCGTCGAGGGGGCGGGGCGCCGGCGCGCGCGGGATCTCGAGGTCGATCCGCGGCCCGTCCGGGCCGTCCACCTCCCGGGTGGCGGCGCGGAGGATCTCGCTCGGATCGGCTTCCCGGCGCTCGATCTCGCCCGAGCGGATGAAGCTCAGCAGATCCGCCGTCAGCTCCTCGAGGCGCACCGCCTCGCGCACCACGCGGCCGGCCTTCCGCTTCTCCGGGCTGTCCGGCGCGAGGCGCTCGGCCAGGAGCTGGGCGTGCCCCTTCATGGCGGTGAGCGGGTTGCGGATCTCGTGGGCGAGCACCGCGGCCATCTCACCCAGGGAGGCCAGGCGGCGGTCGCGCTCCAGGCGCTCCTTCATCCGCTCTTCCCGGGCGCTGAAGCGCCACAGGCCGATGGCCACCAGCACCAGGGCGAGGGACGCCGCGCCGCCGATCCCCAAGCTGCGGATGGCACCGTGCTCGAGCTGGCGGGTGAGGAGCGGATCGAGCTCGATCAGGATGGCTCCCCGGCCGCGGGACCGCTCGCGGGTACCCGGCGGCGGCTCGCCCTCGGGCCGCAGGCTGCCGCGGACCATGCGCACCCTGGAGCCGGCCTTGATCACCTCGTCGGAGCGGGCCCCGCGGACGATCGACCGGAGCGTCTCCGGGTCCCGGGTCAGGCAGTCGCCGACCACCTGGAGCGGCTGCCCCGACGGGTCGAGGACGGCGATGCAGCGCAGCCCTTCGGCCTCCTGGTCGCGGAGAAGGGTCTCGAGGAACGCCCGGTCGCTGCTCTGTCCGTGGCGGATCGAGTCCAGCATGGCGTCCCCCTGGCCGCGGGCGAGGGTCGCCAACACGTCGTGGACGGAGAAGTACGACGTCAGCACGGTGCCGATCAGCGCCGCGGCCATCAGCAGCGGCACCAGAATCAGGACGCGGCGGGCGGGGGGCATCGTCTGCATCCTACCGTTCGTGGCGGCCTCAGGCGGTCGCCGCGTGCTCCTCGTCCCCCTTCTCGCCACTCTCGTCGCGCCTGCCCGAGAGCCACCGGCTTGCCTTCGCCCGCGCCACCCAGCCGGTGACGGTGATGTAGGTGACCGGGATCAGCACCAGGGTCACCAGAGTCGACGCCAGCAGGCCACCGATCACCACCCGGGCGAGGGCCGCCTGGATCTCGGCGCCCGCTCCCAGTCCGATGGCCAGCGGCACCAGGCCGAGGACGGTGGTCGTGGTGGTCATCAGGATCGGCCGGAGGCGCAGCCGCCCGGCCTCGATCACCGCGTCGGCCGCGCCCAGGTGGTAATCGCGGCGGAGCAGGTTGATCGCGTCGACCAGCACGATGGCGTTGTTGACCACGATGCCGATCAGCATCACCAGGCCCATGACGCTCTGGATGTTGAGGGTGGTGCCGGTCAGGAGCAGCATCGGCACCACGCCGATGAGCGCCATCGGCACGGACGCCATGACCACCAGCGGGTCCAGGAAGCGCTCGAACTGGGCCGCCATCAGCATGTAGACCAGGACCAGCGCCATGAGGATGGCGATCCCGAAGTCCTTGCGCGCCGCGAGCTGCTCCTGGTACTCGCCGCTGAACAGAATCGAGAAGTCCTCCGGCAGCTCGAGGTCGACGAGGCGCGAGCGGATGCTCTCGACCGCCTCGCCCAGGGCGACGCCGCTCTCGAGATTGGCCGAGATGTAGGTCACCCGCTGGCCGTCGACCCGGTGGATCTCGAGCGGTCCGCGGGCGCGCCGGTGCTCGACCACGGTCGAGAGCGGCACCGTGGCACCGGCCGGCGTCCGGAGCGCCACGCCGCGGAGGTCCTGGGCGGTCAGACGATCCTCCGGCGCCAGCCGCACCACGATGGGGTACTCGTCGCCGCCGACCCGGAACCTGCCGGCCTCGACGCCGCCGACGTTCGCCTGGATCGCCCGGCCGACCTCCCGGACCGAGAGCCCCAGCTGGGCGATGCGATCCCGATCGAGCACCAGGTTCTCCTCCGGCCGTCCCTCGCGCCGGCTCACCCGCACGTCGGTGACGCCCGGCACCGCCTCCATGCGCTGGCGGATCTCCGCCGCGATCTGGTCCGCCCGCTCCAGGTTCCAGCCGCGCAGCTCGATCTCCACCGCGTCGCCGCTGCCGCTGCCGCTGAAGATCCGCCGGAGCATCCACAGCCCCGGCTGGGCCTCGACCCGGATCTCGGCGCCCGGCACCTTGCCGGCGATCGCCTCCCGGATCGCGTCAGCCATGCGGGTGCTGCCCATGTGCCGGTCCTGCTCCGGCACCAGCTTGAGCTCGACCGCCGCCGAGCCGCCGCGCACCTCGGTCGAGAACAGGTCCACGTCGTCCACCGGGGTCACCGGCCGGACCAGCTTCGCCATTTCGTCCAGGTAGGAGCGCACCACCGCGATGTTGGTGCCCTGGGCCATCTCGAGCTCGATGTCGATCTCGTCGGCCGCGGTCTGGGGCGCGAGCTCCACCGGAATCAGCGGCCAGAGCAGGAGCGCCGCGGCGAGCAGAGCGCCGGTCGCCAGGAAGACCCGTCCCCGGTGGCGGAGCGCCCCCTGGAGCCGGCCGGTGTACCAGCCCTCGAGCGCGATGAAGAAACGGGCACCGCGGGAGCGCTCCCGCTCCTCGGCCGAGCGCACCCGGAGGAAGCGTGCGGCGAGCATGGGCACCAGGGTCAGCGCCACCAGCAGCGAGCAGGCCAGGGCGAAGACCACCACCAGGGCAAGGGCCTGGAACAGGGCGCCGCTGGTGGTGCGGGTGAAGACCACCGGCAGGAAGATGACGCAGGTGGTGAGCGTCGAGGCGGTGATCGCGCCGGCCACCTCCCGGGCGCCGACGTTCGCCGCCTCGAGCGCCGGCAGATCTTGCTCCTCCCGTTTTCGGACGATGCTCTCGAGCACCACGATGGCGTTGTCGACGATCAGCCCGACCCCCAGGGCGAGCCCACCGAAGGTCATCTGGTTGAGGGTCAGGCCGCCGAAGTAAAGCAGGCCGAAGCTGGCGATCACCGAGATCGGGATCGCCAGGGCGATGATGCCGGTCGAGGAGAAGCTCCTCAGGAACAGGTAGAGCACCAGGACCGCCAGGAGCGAGCCCCACAACGCCGAGGTGCGGACGCTGGCGATCGACTGCTGGATGAACTCGCTCTGGTCGGCGACCACCGACATGTGGATGTCGTCCCGGTCGGCGTTGATCCGGTCGACCTCCCGGCGGATCGCCCGGGCGACCGACACCGTGTTGGCGCCGCTCTGCTTCTGGATGCCCAGCGACACCGCCGGCACCCCGTTCATCTCGACGAGATACCGCACGTCCTCGTAGTCGTCCTCCACCCGGGCCACGTCCCGCACCCGTACCGGCAGGCCTTCGACGTCGGTGATGACGGTGCGCGCGATCTGGTCGACCGACGAGTACTCACCCAGGGCGCGGACGTAGAGGTCGCTGTAGCCGCTCTTGACGTTGCCGCCGGGCAGGGTGACGTTCTCCCGGCCGATGGCGCCCTGCACGTCGAGGGCGGTGAGGCCGGCGGCGCGCAGGCGCTCGCGGTCGAGCTCGATCCGGATCTGGCGGTAGATGCCGCCCCGGACGTTGATCGCACCGACCCCGGGGATCTGTTCGAAGCGGCGGGAGAGGTCCTTCTCGAGGATCCGGGTGAGCTCCTCCAGATCGTGGGTCGAGGTCACCGCCAGGCTCACCACCTCGATCCGGTCGAGGTCGAGCTTGAAGATCTCCGGCGCATCGGCCTCGACCGGTAGCTCGTCGCGCAGGCGGTCGAGGGAGGCGCGCAGGTCGTTGGCCGCCTCGTCGATGTTGGTGCCGCGGGCGAGCTCGAGCCGCACCCGGCTCGATCCCTCCTCGGACCGGGAGGTGATCCGCTCCAGGTTCGGCAGGCCGGAGACGGCGTTCTCGATCCGGTCGGTGATGATCTGCTCGATCTCCTCCGGACCGACGTTCGGGTAGCGCACGCGCACCGTGAGCTGGGTGAACTCCACCTTGGGCAGCAGGTCGACCGGCAGCGAGCGGAACGAGACGATGCCGACGACGATCAGGATCAGGAAGAGCATCGCCGTCGCCACCGGGCGATGGATTGAAACGCGGGTGATGCCTCCGGCCATCTCAGCGCTCCCCTCGGGCGGTCGGCGCCGCGCTCTCGGGTGGTGCGCCGCCCTCTCCGGGCGCGGCCCCGGCCCCATCCGCCGATTCAGACGGGCCGGCCGAGCCGGAGGGGTCCCTCGGCGCCACCAGGGCGCTGCCGAGCTCCTCGCCGATCTCGACCGGCATGTCCGCGCCCAGCTCCGGGATCTCGGCGCCGAAGGTCCGCGCCAGGCGCTGCTGCTTCTCCAGGAAGCCGTGGAGCAGGTCCTCGCGCTGGAGCGCCTGGAGGGCGAGAATCCGGTCCCAGCGCGCCGGCCGCACCCGGGCGCTCGACTCCTGACGCTCGGACAGGAGGTGCTGACCGACGGTCACCACCCAGTCGCCGTCCTCGGCGCCCCGGATGCCGAGGGTGCCCTGTCCCTCGGCGAGCACCTCGACCTCCCGGAACTCGACCGGGTAGGGATGCTCGCTCAGGGTGGCAGCCGGCGCCGCGACGTCGTCCATCCCCCGGACCACGAACACCCCCTCGACCCCGGTCCGCGGGTCCTCCCAGAGCGCCGTCGCCGGCACCAGGGTGGCGTGCTCGCTCTGGCCGTAGAGGACGTCGACGGTGACGAACATCCCCGGGCGCAGGCGATCGCCGGCGTTGGACACGTCGATCTCGCCGGTGGTGGAGAAGCTCCCCTGCTCGAGGAAGGGCGAGATGCGCGAGAGCGACCCGTCGATCGGGCGATCCAGCGACGCGGCGCCGATCCGCACCGGCATGCCCTCCCGGACGTGGGCGAGCATGGACTCGGTCAGCGGCACCTCGACGATCAGCTCGTCGAAGTCGCCGAGCCTGAAGAGCGTCGTGCTCGGCGTGGCGAGCATGCCGAGCTCGGCGTCCCTCCGGCCGACCCGCCCGGCGACCGGCGCCCGAACCACCGTCTTCGACAGGGCGTTCTTGCGCTCGTCGAGCGTCGCCCGGGCCTGCTCGACCCGTGCCTCGCTCTGCCGCGCCTGGGCCCGCGCCCCGTCGAGCTGGGCCTCCTGGGTCTCGAGGTCGACCGCCGGCACCAGGTCCTCCTTCGCCAGCGCCCGGGTGCGCTTGACCTGGGCCGCGAGCTCCGCCACCCGGGCCTTCGACTGCTCCGCGGTCGCCTCCGCCAGCCGCACGTCCGCCTGCGCCTGGCGCAGCCGCTCGCGCAGCGCGTCGTCCTCCAGCCGGATCAGGACCTGACCGCGCTCGACCGTCTCGCCGCTCCGCACCAGCACCGCCACGATCGGCGCCTCGATCTCCGGCCGGATCGCCACCTGGTTCACCGCCCGGACCACCCCGCTCACCTCCTCGGTCAGCGGCAGCGCCCCCGAGCGCGCCTGGACCGCCTCGACTGGCGGCGGCCCGGAGCCGATGCTTCCGCGGTCGTGCCCACCCCCGGGGCCGTGGCCGCGGGCGGTGACCTGGGACGAGCCACGGTCCCCGGAGCAGGCGTCTGCGCACGCGATCAGCGCCGTCAGTAGAAGGACCACGAACAGCTTCTCGGTCCACCGGGCCGGCCGCAGGGCAGCCGCGGGCCGGAGCTTTGATTTCACTCCTCGCATCGCACGCATCAGATCGGACCTCCGAAACGCTGGGGGTCGACAGACTCCAGCGGTGTGGAGCCTCTCCAGGCGCAAGGGGGATGCCAGCGTGACGTGCGACCGTAACTGCTGGAATCAAAACGCTTACAGACGATCGATGCCAGCGTCGATCGACCCCGGCCTGCGGAAGTCGCAGGCCCGACTGCGGATCTCGCAGGGGGCGGAGGAGTGCGTGACTGCCCCCTGCAGCCCAGAACGCCCTGAGAGCAAGGAAGCTCGAAGAGACTCTCGGTCGCGCAGCCGCTACCGGCGGCTCTCCGGGGGCCGTGGGTCGTCCCCGACGAGCATCGCCGTTACACGCTCCAGCAGTGTCGGAACTTCCTGGTCGATCGCATTCCAGAGGATGTCGAGGTCGAGTGCGAAATAGGCGTGGGCGACGAAGTCTCGCATTCCGGCGATCTCCCGCCAGGGGATCTCGGAATGCTCTTCCCTGACCTCTGCGGGAAGGTTCTTCACAGCCTCGCCGATGACGTGGAAATTGTGGAGGATCGCGTCGAAGCGCATCTCGTCGGCGAAGGCCTCGTCACGCTCGAGACCTCCGGCGAATCGAACGATCTTGCGGCACGCAGTCGAGATGTCTTCGAGGAAAACCCTCGGATCACGCGACACGAATGGCCTCTCTCTCCACGAACGGCCGCACTCGATCCTTGAGGCCGGACTCGGTGACGAGATCGACCTTCACGCCGAGCAGATCCTCGAGGAAGATCCGGAGCTTCATGAACCTTGAGAAGCTCGGAGACTCCTCAAAGACAACGAGAAGGTCCACATCGCTCCCCGGCGTCCCCTCATCCCGCGCCACCGACCCGAAGAGTCGGAGGGACTGGACGCCGAAGCGTTGGAGATCTTGCTGGTGGCTCACCAGTGTCTCGAGGACCTCGTCGCGTGTCATCGTCTGCTCCAGACCCGGCCATTGTAGCGGGCTCAGAAGGTCATTTCTCGATGGACGCCTCCCTGTTGGGGTCGACGGGGTAGGCTGTTGCGGTGTCTCTCTCCGTCGTCATCCCGAGCCTGAACGAAGAGCGCTGGCTGCCGGCGGCTGTCGCGTCGGTGCAGGACGGAGCGCGGGGCAAGGGGGCGAGCGAGATCGTGGTGGCGGACTGTGGGTCGGCGGACGGGACGGTGGCGGTGGCGCGGGAGCTGGGCTGCCGGGTCGTGGTCGACGCGGCGCTCGATTGCCGGGGCGCGGCGGCGGATGCCGGCGGGCACGCGGCACGCGGCGACGTGCTGCTCTTCCTCGACGCCGACTGCCGGCTGCCGGAAGGCTGGGACCAGGCGGTCGCCGGGGCGCTGGCCGATCCGAGAATCGTCGGCGGCGGCTTCGGCCTGCACCTCGACGGTCCCGGGCCGGGTCTCCGCGTGGTGGAGCTCGTCGACCGGGTGCGGTACCGCTGGAGCCGGCTGTTCTACGGCGACCAGGGCCTCTTCGTCCGGACAGAAGCCTGGCGACAGGTCGACGGCTTCCGCGGCGCGCGCATCCTCGAGTCCGCCAAGCTCTGCCGTCGCCTCAAGCGCCTCGGCGCCCTCGCCCTCCTCCCGCTGCCGGTGACCGCCTCCGCCCGGCGCTTCGAGGACGGCGGTGTCTGGAAGGTCTTCGCCCTCGACATCGCCCTCTGGCTGGCCAGCCTGCTCCGCCTGCCGATCGACCGCCTTGGCGGCGATCTGTACTGGTCCGAGAACCGGCGCCGACGTTGACGACGCGCATTCCAACGCACTGGCCTGTCGGTCAGAGGCTTCCGTGCCGATGAGAGCGGTGTCCCGCGGCAGGACGGCACGATCACGCCCTCCCGCCTCGGGGCTCTCGGTGCGATCAGGTCCCAGACGGGGGACCTGGCGTCTCGAGGAACGCCCGCGCTGCCGCCAGAAACTCGGTCGCTCGCTGCAGTCCGACGTCGACGTCTTCGTCGGTCAGGTGTGGCGTCACCTGGTAGTCACCCTGCACCCGGAGATCGAAGGCCGTGAGAAGCCAGCGGTGGAACTTTGGATCCAGGAGACCGGTCTTGGCAAACTCTCTACCGAATGCTGCATGGACTGCGCTGTGCTTGCGAAACGCGAGATCGCGCTCGTACAGAAGGGCCTCCGCGACATACAGCATCGCGTAGTAGAGCCGCCCGGCAGCGAACTCGATCTCGTCCGACTGCCGCAGAATCCGCGCCGAGCGAATGGCGTGGTCGGCCTTCTCGAACAGGAGCTTCGTGTGCTCCTTCATGCCGCGATCGCGTCCTGGCGCACGGTGAGGAGAAACGGTCCTTCTCCGCGTTGCCATTCGGGGACGGGCACGAAGACCCGGCTGATGCTGACGTCATGGTGGAGAGAGAGCGCCGCCACGATCTCGGCTGTCCGTTCCAGCTCGCCCGAGTAGTGCGGTACCTCATCCAGGACGATGAGAACGTCCACGTCGGATTCCGCGGTGCTCTCCCCGCGGGCGCGCGATCCGTACAGGTACAGACCGCAGAGCCGAGAGCCGTAGATCTCCTCCAGACCGCGTCTCAAGTCTTTCAGAAGATCTGCGAGCCAACCGGCAACCATCGTTGTTCTCCTGCTCCCTCCGAATGAGCGTCGTTCGTGGCGGTCAGGTGCATTCTATCGACCCTTGCCGAAACACCTTCCTCCCGAGGTGTTTGCCGCGGCCGTGACGTGTGGAGGGGGTACCTGGCTCTGCTCCTCCTCCAGTTGACTGACCGCCTCGAAGACGCCGTCTACTGGTCAGAGAACCGGGAGCGGCGGTGAGCCGCCCCGAGACGGCCGCTCAGGACCCGGCAGCGGGAGCGGGGTCCGGTCATTCAGCCGCCGGCCGGGGGCACGGCGTCGTGCCTTCCGGCCGGAGCGCCTTTGCCTTCTCCGGCCGTCCGGTGGCGCAGTAGAGGGCGACGAGGCGGTCGCGGGCTTCGGTGGCGTGGCGCGAGCCGGGCGGGGTGCTCTTTCTCAGCACCGGGTAGGTGGTGGTGAGGAGCCGCTCGGCGTCGTCGTAGTGGCAGAGGGCGGTGGCGCAGGCGCCCAGGACGCTCTGGGCTTCGGCGATCCGCCAGTGACCGTCCGGCAGGGTCTTCCGGTAGATCTCCAGCGCCTGGTTCAGGAGGTCGTTCGCGTCCTCGGGGCGGCCCTGGGCGAGGCGGATCTCTCCCAGGGTGACCAGGTTGGCGGCGACGTGGGGGTGCTCTCCCAGGAGGCGCCGGTTCATGGCGAGGGCTCGCTCGCAGGTCGCTTCGGCCTCCGTGTCCCGGCCGGAGGCGTGGAGCAGGCCGCACAGGTTGCCCAGGACGAGGGCCACGTTGGGGTGGTCGTCCGGGTAGACCTGGCGGGAGATGGCCAGGGCCTCCCGCAGGTCCTTTTCGCCGGAGGCGAAGTCGCCGCGGGCCGCTTCGAGCATGCCGAGGGAGTTGAGCGTCATCGCCACGGCGGGATGCTCTTCCCCCCAGACCTTGCGCCGGTTGTGCAGGACCTGCCGGAGGATCCGCTCGGCGCCCGCGTCGTCACCCTGCCAGCGGAGGACCGCCGCCAGGTTGGCCAGGCCCGCGGTCACGTCGGGGTGGAGGTCACCGTGGAGCGCGCGACTGATCTCGAGCGCCTGGCGGTACAGGCTCTCCGCCTCGCGGTAGTCGCCCCGGGCGTGGCGGATCAGGCCCAGGTTGTTGAGCAGGTTCGCGGTCAGGTCCCGGTCCTCCCCCCAGCGCGGCTTCGCCGCCAGGGCCTGCCGGTAGAGGCGTTCGGCTCGGTCGTAGTCTCCTTGCTCGTACGCCAGGTAGCCGGCCTCGTACAGGCTCTGCTCCAGATCCCCCGGCTCACTGCCGTGCTCGCGCCGGAGCGCCACGGCCTCGTCCAGCAGGGGGCGCGCGGCGTCGTAGAGGCCGAGGTTGCGGTAGACCGCACCGATGGTCTGGAGCAGGGACGCCCGGATCTCCGGCTCGTCGCCCAGCTCGGTCTGGATCCGCCGCGCGCCGTCGTCGAGCACCTCGCGGGCCGTGATGGTGTTGCCACGGGCCTCGCTCGGATCGGCCACCTCGAACAGATCGACCAGGAAATCGCTCACCCGCTGGGCTCGGGTCAACGCCTCCGCGGTCCGCTGCTGCTGGATCTCCCGGTCCCCCAGGAAGCCGGCCAGCGCGACCACCGCCACGCCGGCCACCGCCACCTGCCGGGCATTGCGGCGGACGTACTTGCCGGTCCGGTAGACCAGGGTCGGCCGCCGCGCGCGCACCGGCAGGCCGTCCAGGTGGCGCTGGACGTCCTCCGAAAGCTGCTCGACCGAGCTGTAGCGCCGCCGGGGGTCCTTCTCGAGGGCCTGGAGCACGATGTCGTCCAGGTCGCCGCGGAGGCGGCGCCCCAGGCGACGGGCGGGCTCGGCCGACGGCTCGACGCTGCGCTCCGGCCCACGAGCGGAGCTCCCCTCCCGGGCGACGCGGTTCCGTTCGGCCCGGGTGACGGCCACGCTCGGGCGGAGCGGATCCTGCTCGCAAATCGCCCGCCGCAGCTCCTCCGCCGAGGAGACCCCGCCGCTCTCCCGGTCCAGGCCGTACGGCCGCCGCCCGGTCAACAGCTCGTAGAGCAGGGCCCCGAGAGCGTAGACGTCCGTCGCCGTGGTGACCGGCTCACCCCGGATCTGCTCCGGGCTGGCGTACTCGGGGGTCATGGGACGGGTGCCGGCGACGGTCAGGGGAGCCCCGTCGCCACCCGGCTGGCCCTCCGGGTCCAGCAGCTTGGCGATGCCGAAGTCCAGCAGCTTGGGCTGGCCTTCCTCGGTGACCAGGATGTTGGCCGGCTTGAGGTCCCGGTGGACCACCAGGTGGCGGTGGGCCGTTTCCACCGCCGCCGAGACCCGGCGGAAGAGCTCCAGCCGGAGGCGGAGCCCGAGGTGGTGCCGATCGCAGTAGCGGTCGATCCGCTCGCCTTCGACGTACTCGAGGACCACGTACGGTCGCCCATCGTGGGTGGTGCCGCCCTCGTAGAGCTCGGCAATCCCCGGGTGCTGGAGGTTGGCCAGGATCTGGCGCTCGGTACGGAACCGGCGCACGATCTCCGCGGTGTCGAGGCCGCGCTTCAGGACCTTGATCGCGACCCGCCGCTCGAACTCCTCGTCCGCCCGCTCTGCCAGGTAGACCACGCCCATTCCTCCCCGGCCCAGCTCCTCGACCACCCGGTAGGCGCCGATCCGCTCGCCGGCCGGGATCTCGGGGAGCTCGAGGATGGCGGCCTCCGGAGCGGCATGGAGGAGCGGGTAGGGCGGCCGGTCGAGGGCGGCGCAACCGGCGGGGTCCTGGTCCAGCAGCGACGCGGCCTCGCGCCGGACCTCGGCGTCGTCACAGACCTCCTCCAGGAACGCCTGGCGTTCCCCGGGCGGACGCTCGAGCGCCCGCCCGACGAGCTCGTTGACACGGCTCCAGCGGTCCGGATCCAAAGGGAGGCTCCTTCTGAAGCGACCTTTCGCTGTTGACCCTGCGGGTCTTCGATCGTACGATCCTGCGCAAGAAATGTACAGGTTCCAATGACCGTATCTGCTCCATCGGAGACACCGGAGACACCGGAGACATCGGAAGTCACCGAGCTGCTCCGCGCGTGGCACGAGGGAGAAGAGTCCGCCTTCGCCCGGCTCCTGCCGGAGGTCCTCGCCGAGCTCAAGCGCCTGGCCCGCCACTACCTGGCCGGCGAGCGGCCCGGGCATACCCTCCAGCCGACCGCCCTGGTCCACGAGCTCTACCTGCGGATCGAGGGCCGCCCGCTCCAGGAGTTCGGCCGGCGCTCCGAGTTCTTCGCCTTCGCCGCGCGCCTGATGCGCGAGATCCTGGTGGACCACGCCCGGCGCAAGCAGCGGTTGAAACGGGGCGGCGGGGCGCCGCGGGTCTCCCTGGACGGATCGTTCGACCTGCCGTGGGACGAGACCGTGGACGCCGAGACCGTGCTCGCGGTCCACGTGGCGGTCACCCGGCTGGGCGAGCTCTGCCCGCGCCAGCGCCAGGTGGTGGAGCTGCGCTACTTCGTCGGCCTGACGGTGCCGGAGATCGCCCGGGCGCTGGAGCTGGGCCGGGCGACGGTCGAGCGGGACTGGGCGGTCGCTCGCCGCTGGCTGGGGCGGGAGCTTGCGGACCACGGCCCGGAGGCCGCGGTCGAGCCCTGAGGGCACCGCTCCGTTCGCCCCGGCCGATCGCTCCTGGCCAGAACGACGACGGGCGCCGACGACCGCGAGAAGGCCGCCGGCGCCCCGACCGGGAGTGGAGGAGCGGAGAGCGCGGCTACTGGGCCAGCGCCCGCTGGATCAGGTCCAGGAAGTCCCGGCGCATCTTGGCGTGGTCCGCCGCCCGGATGTAGAACATGTGGCCCGCCTCGTAGTAGGTCGCCCGGATGTTGTCCCGGAGCTCCGGCGGCAGCGACATGTGGTCGATGGTGTAGTCCGAGCCGAAGAACGGCGTCGCCAGGTCGAAGTGCCCGCTCATGATCAGCACCTGGAGCTTCGGGTTCTCGGTCATCGCGCGGCGCAGGATCTCGGCCACGTTGAGGTACCCCGGCACCCAGCCGCGCTGGCCCCGCCAGCGGAAGTCCCACGGCCAGACCATGGCACTGTAGTCGAACGGCAGGTCGCTCTTGAAGCCGAGGTCGGTCCGCAGGTAGTCGTTGAGCAGGGAGACGAAGTAGGCGTCCACCGCGACTCCGGACGGATCGTACTCGGGGCGCTCGCCGGCGGCGTCCCGGTCCCAGCCGGTGAAGCGGGAGTCCAGGCGGCCGATCGTCTTGTGCTGGTCGCGGAGCAGCTCCTTGAAGAACCGGTCGGCGCGGATGCGCAGGTTGCTCTGCTCGATGAAGTCCTTCGACAGGCCGGTGTACTCGGCCAGCTTGTCGACGATCTTGGCGCGCTCGGCGTCCGGCAGGTCGTCGCCCATGAGGAGCGCCGTGGCGTACTCGCCGCGGGCGAACTGTTCGACCTCGGCGAGGGTCGCGTCGAGGTCCCCGGACAGGCGCTCCGGCAGCTTGTGGTGGTACCAGGCGGAGGCGGTGTAGGTGGGCAGGTAGAGGACGTAGGGCAGGTCGTTGCCCTCGGTGAAGATGAGGGTCTGGAAGTCCAGCACCGACGAGATCAGGGCGATGCCGTTGATGTACATCCCGTAGCGGTCCTGGAGGTAGCCCGCCAGACCGGCCGAGCGGGTCGTGCCGTAGCTCTCGCCGGCCAGGAACTTGGGCGACGCCCAGCGCTCGTTCTTGGTCAGCCAGAGGCGGATGAACTCGCCGACCGACTGGACGTCGTTCTCGAAGCCGTGGAACTGGTCCGCGTTCTCCCCCGGGGCCGGACGGCTGTAGCCGGTGGAGATCGGGTCGATGAACACCAGGTCGGTGGCGTCCAGGACCGAGTCCTCGTTGTCGACCAGGTGGCCCGGCGGCGGACCGGACGGCATGCCCTCCGGGTCGAGGGCGGCACGCTTCGGACCGAAGGCCCCCAGGTGGACCCAGACCGCCGCGGAGCCGGGGCCGCCGTTGTAGGAGAAGGTGACCGGCCGCTGGCCCATGTCTCCGACCCCGTCGCGGGTGTAGGCGACGTAGAAGATCGACCCCGTGGGCTTGCCGGCCTCGTCGCGCAAGATCATGGTGCCGGCAGTCGCGGTGTAGTCGATCTTCTGCCCGGCGAGGGTCATGGAGTGGTGGGTGACCGACGTCACCTCGTCCACCAACTCCTTGCGCACGTCCCACTGCGCGGGCTTGGGCTGGAGCAGCTTGGCGCCCTCGTCCTTCCCCGCCTGACTGTGTTGCTGCATCTGCGGCGGTTGCGCCCCCACCGCTCCGGCCGTGCCGAGGCCGAACACGAGCAACAGGGCGAGGACGAAGAGTCTGCGCGGTCCTGCCGCGCAGATTCCTGGCATTCCGGTAGCGTCTCTCCGCATCACGTCTCCTTTCGGGTGAGCTCCAAACATACCGACGCACTCTACCCGGTCGGGCATCTCCACGGTCCGATGGTTACGAAACAGCCGGGGCGCCGACGGTCCGTCCTCGGCCAATCCTCGGTGTTTCATCGAGGACATCGGTTCGATCCGTCCATAGCGTGATTGCTGAACATCATGCTCTCTGGGGGCGGCCGGCGGATCGCAAGGCCGGCCGAGGTCCCGCCGGCTCTGCCGGCCGCCCTCGAACGACCTCCCCGCGGACCTGGGGAGAAAGGAGTCACGCGATGAAGCACAAGACCCTGGTCACCGTCCTCGCCCTCCTGCTGATCATCGGAGCCGGAACCGTGCTCGCCCGGAGCGCGGACGCCGGAACACCGACGGCGGCACCGGTTCCGGGGACCATCATTCCGGCGCCCCTGCAGCTCGCGGCCGGGTCGATCGACGGCGGGGTCACCGCCCTGTCGGGCTGTACCGCGGAGCAGGACTGCCCGGACGGCCCGTCGATCTCATGTTCCGGGTCCGGAACCGGCGCCTGCTACGTTCTCCCATACAGCGTCGAGTGCAACGGCAACTACACGAACTGCACCTGCTTCCATCCGGAGTGCTCGAACCCTGAGTGCGAGTGCCACTGCTATGAGCAGTACAGCTACGGCAGCGGGTTCGTCCGTTGCCTGACGAACTGCTCGCTCGGCTGCTAGCCGGTCGGCAGGTCCGACAGCCCACGCGCCCCTCCCTCCCGGCCAGACGCGGCGAGGGAGGGGCACTCCTTCCGGTTCACCGGAGGCGGGTCTTGAGCGGAACCGCCGGCGAAGAAAGGGTCGATGGGAGCTCGTCCATGGCCTCCGCCCGGCGGCGCTCCAGCTCCACCTCGCCCTGCACCCTTTCGAGCAGCGCCCTGAACCGGGGATCGCTCCGGACCCCTTCGAACAGAGGATCGATCGCCAGCCAGCGGTCGTCGCGGTAGCCCTGGCGGATCGCCAGCTCCAGCCGGTCCAGGCTCCGGGAGCGCTCCCCCAGGAGCGCGGACGCCGCCGCCGCCGCGTGGCTCGCCGCCCAGGCACTCCAACCGCCGGGACGGCTCTCAGACGCCGGATCGAGGAACGACCGGAGGATCGCCGACGCCTTCCCGTCGTCTCCGGAGCGCTGGAGCGCGCAGGCGAGGTCGAGCCGCGCCATCGCCTCCCCCGCGTCCGCCGCCTGGGCGAACAGGGTCCGCGCCGCCTCCGGCCGGCCCGAAAGCAGCTCGGCCAACCCGGCCAGCACGCTGCACCGGGGAAGGTCCGGGCTCGCCTTCAGGCAGCGGCGGGCGTGCTCGCCCGTCGCCTGCAGGTCTCCCTCCACCAGGTCGAGCCGCGCGAGCAGGAACCAGCCGACCCAGTCGTCAGGGTCCAGCTCGAGAGCCGCGTCGGCGACGGCCTTCTCCCGCTCCGGGTCGCCCAGCAGGTGAACCGTCCAGCCGAGCTGGAAGAGGTAGATCAGCCGTTCCTCGGGGCGGTCGGGCTCCGCCCGCCGCAGCCAGCGGAGGGACTCACTCAAGCGCCCTTCGTTCCGGAGGATGGCCGCCAGGTTGGCGGCACTGGCACTCTGCCTTGGATCGAGGCGTAGCGCGCGCCGGTAGGCGGTCTCCGCACCGTCCAGATCGCCGCTCACCTGGTCGGCCAGGCCGAGCGCCTTGTATGCCACGGCGAGCTTCGGGTCGAGCCGGATCGCCTGGTGGGCAGAGGCGACGGCCGCCTGGAGCCAGCGCAGGTCGCCCTCGCGGATCGCCCTCTGGCTGTAGGTGTCGGCCAGCCCGGCGTGGGCCGGCGCGAAGTCGGGATCAGCCCGGATCGCGCGGGAGAACAGGTCCCGCGCCCGCGCCAGGTCGGCCGGATCCAACCGGCCGTAGTACTCCAGCCCGGCGCGGTAGTACTCCTCCGCGGTGAGCGGCAACGAAACGGCCCCCCGCCCGGCATCCTGTGCTTCCCGGAACACTGAGCGGAGGCGTCCGGAGGAGAGCCAAACGAGCGCCAGGAGCACGCCCGCCACCAGCAGGGCACCGACCAGCCGCCGGTGGCGCATCCGTGGCCAGCGCCGGCCGGCCTTCACCGGTCGCCTCGCCCCGGGCTCGATCTCCGCCGGGTCGAGCTCCTCGGGATCGGCCACGGGCGCGACCGGCGCCACCGTCCGGTAACCTTTCCGCGGGATCGTCTCGACGTAGCGCGGACTCCGCGGATCGTCTCCCAGGGCGTGGCGGAGCGCGCCGATGCAGCGCCAGACCGCGTCGTCGGTGACGAAGGCGTCGGCCCAGACCTCCTCGAGCAGGCGCTCCTTGGAGATCACCTCGCCGGGGTTGCTGAGGAGCAGGGCGAGGACCTCCATCACCTTCGGCTCCAGGTGGCGGCTCTCCCCTCCGCCCGAGATCGCGCCGGTCGCCGGGTCGACCAGCCAGTCGCCGAAGCGAACCCTCCCCTGGGTCTCGCTGCGCATCGTCTCCTGCGCAGTTTAGCGTACGAACAAACCAGCGATCGGTGGTGTGCGAGCCGCCGTCCCCGCGCTACATCGACTCGTGCTCGGTGCGGGCGATGATCTCCTCCTGGAGATCGCTCGAGAGGTCGCAGAAGTAGTCGCTGTAACCGGCCACGCGGACGATCAGGTCGCGGTGGGAGGCTGGATCGCGCTGGGCCTCGCGCAGGGTCTCCGCCCGGACGACGTTGAACTGCACGTGGTGGCCGTCCATCTTGAAGTAACTCCGCACCAGGTGGGCGAGGTTGCGGATGCCGCCGTCGCCCTCGAGGAGCGACGGGGTGAATTTCATGTTGAGCAGCGTGCCGCCGGTCTTCAGGTGATCCATCTTGCCGGCCGAGCGGAGCACCGCGGTCGGTCCCTGGCGGTCGGCGCCCTGGACCGGCGAGATGCCCTCGGACAGCGGTTGGCCCGCGCGCCGGCCGTCGGGGGTCGCGCCGGTGACCGAGCCGAAGTAGATGTGGGAGGTGGTCGGGAGCATCTCCAGGCGGTAGCACCCGCCCTTGGTCGTCGGCCGACCGTCGATCAGCTCGAAGAGGGTGCGGAAGGTGCGCCGCATCAGCTCATCCGCCCGGTCGTCGTCGTTGCCGTACTTCGGGGTGCGGTGGAGCAGCCGCTGGCGGAGCGGCTCGGCGCCCTCGAAGTCCGCGCCGAGGACCGCCATCAGCTCCGGGAGGTCGAGCACCCGGTCCTCGAACACGGCCTGCCGGAGCGCCGCCAGGCAATCGGTGACCGTACCGATCCCCACCGCCTGGATGAAGCTGTTGTTGTAGCGGGCGCCGCCGGCGTTGTAGTCCTTCCCCCGGGCGATGCAGTCGTCGATCAGCACGGAGAGGAAGGGCGCCGGCATCTCCTCGGCGTAGAGGCGCTCGATGAGCTGGTTGCCGCGGATCTTGATCGCCAGGAAGTGCTCGAGCTGGCGGCGGTAGGCGGCGAACAGGTCGTCGAAGGTGGACAGGCTCCCCGGTTCACCCGTCGTCGCGCCGGTGCGGAGGCCGATCACCTCACCCGTCCGCGGATCGACGCCGTCGTGGAGGGTCACCTCCAGCACCTTGGCCAGGTTGAAGTAGCCGGTGAGGATGAATGCCTCCTTGCCGAAGGCGCCGGTCTCGACGCAGCCGCTGCAGCCGCCGGCGCGGGCATCCTCCAGGCTCTTGCCCTGGCGCACCTGCTCCTCCACCACCGCGTCCGTGTTGAAGAGCGACGGGAAGCCGTAGCCCTTGCGGATCACCCGGAGGGCGTGCTCGAGCACCACCTCCGGCGTCTTCTTCGACACCTGGACGTTGGTGCTCGGCTGGAGCAGGTGCATCTCGTCGACGATGTCGAGGAGCATGTGGGAGAGCTCGTTCGAGCCGTCGGAGCCGTCGGTCAGCAGGCCGCCGATGTTGATGTTGGCGAAGTCCGTGTAGGTGCCGCTCTCGGCCGCCGTGACGCCGACCTTGGGCGGCGCCGGGTGGTTGTTGAACTTGACGAAGAAGGCCTCGAGCAGCTCGCGGGCCCGCTCCCGGGTCAGCGTGCCGTCGGCCAGGCCGCGCTCGTAGAACGGCAGCAGGTGCTGATCGAGATGCCCCGGGTTGAACGCGTCCCAGCCGTTGAGCTCGGTGATCACGCCCAAGTGGCAGAACCAGTAGGCCTGGAGCGCCTCGTGGAAGGTCTCGGGCGCCTCGGCCGGCACCCGCGAGCAGACCCGGGCGATCTCGAGCAGCTCCGCCTTGCGCTCCGGGTCCGCCGCGCCCTCGGGGCCCTCGGCCCGCTCCCGGGCGAGCGCGGCGTGGCGCTCGGCGAACAGGATCACCGCGTCGCAGGCGATGTCCATGGCCCGGAGCTCCTCGCGCCGGTCGTAGGCCTCCGGATCGGTGGCAAAGTCGAGCGCCGCGGCGGCGTCCGCGATCTGCCGCTGGAAGCCTCGCAGGCCGCGGCGGTAGATCTTGTCGTCGAGCACCGTGTGCCCCGGCGCCCGCTGCTCCATGAACTCGGTGAATACCCCCGCCCCGTAGGCCGCGTGCCACGCTTCGGGGAGGGCGGCGAAGATTCGGTCCCGGAGCGAGCGGCCGCGCCAGTACGGGATGACCCGGCGCTCGTACGCGTCCCGGCACTCCTGGGGTACCCGGTAGCTGGTCTTGGGCCGGGAGTCCAGGATCTCCAGGTCCCCCAGGCTGTGGCAGGTGAGCTCCGGGAAGGTGGGAACGACCTTGGGCGCCGGCCCCCGCTCGCCGACGATCAGCTCGCCCTCACCCATCCACAGGGTCTTCTCCGCGCACAGGTGGTGGAAGGCGCGGGCGCGGAGGACCGGTGCCGTGTGGCGGCCGAGCGCGGACTCGTAGAAGTCGGTCAGGAGCACCGCGCGCTCGGCGGAGAGGGTGGGGACGGCGTCGAGGCTCTCGCGGCGCAATCTCTCGGTTCGGGGCGTCATGGGTGCTTCTCCAGTCGTTCCGGCGGATGGCGGGTCCGGTCGGTCAGCCGCCGAGGTGGGTCTCCAGCCCGGCGGCGCTCAGTCGCTCTGCCAGCGCTTCGAGGTGGGCGTTGCCATCCACGGCCGCCGGGGCCTCCGGCAAGGGAACCGCGGTACGTGGTGCCGGCTCGCTCAGACGCTCGCGCTTGCCCATCCCGTGGCCGTGGTAGGGCAGCAGGTGGAGCCGCCGCACCCCCGGCAGCGAGGTGACGAAGCGCGCCGTGGCGTCCAGGTTCTCCGCATCGTCGTTGACGCCGGGGATCACCGGTACGCGGATCCAGATCGCCTCATGGGCCCCGACTTGGGCTCGGACAAGCGCCCGCAGGTTGTCGAGAATCCGCCGGTTGGAGACCCCGGTGAGCTGCCGGTGGCGCTCGTCGTCCATGTGCTTCAGGTCGTAGAGGAAGAGGTCGGTCCGGCCGGCGACGGCGAGCAGGTCCTCCTGCCGGCAGAAACCCGACGTGTCGACCGCGGTCCGCACCCCCTGGCGGCGGCAGGCGTCGAGCGCCGCCGCCAGAAACTCTGGCTGGGCCAGAGGCTCGCCGCCGGAGAAGGTCACGCCGCCGCCCGAGTCGTCGAAGAACAACCGGTCCTTGAGCAGGTCGGCCAGCAGCTCGTCCACGGTCACGAGCCGCCCGACGAGCTGGCGCGCCTCGACCGGGCACGTGACGACGCAGGTGCCGCAGAGCGTGCACTCCGGGGCGTCGAGCATGGCGCCGGGCGCGTAGTGGGCCGGGCTTCCCTCGCCGAGCGCTTCGAGGCGGCCGGTCGGGCAGGCCTCGATGCACTCCCCGCAGTGGATGCAGCGGCTCTCCGCCACCGCCAGCTCGACCTCGCCGCGGATGCTCTCCGGGTTGTGGCACCAGGCGCAGCGCAGGGGGCAACCCTTGAAGAAGACGGTCGTGCGGATCCCCGGCCCGTCGTGGACCGAGAATCTCTGGACGTTGAAGATGCGGCCGCGGATCACCTGTGCGCCACTCCCTGGGATCGTTGCTACCAGAGCCGCGCGCCCGGCGAAACGCCCCGCCGGGTGGGCGCCTGCTCCGCGCAACGGAACCGACCGTCGGGGCGGCCTCGCGACCACCCCGTGGGGTTTTGTCCGGCGAGAGGCGCCGCGGGAGACTGCCAGCGTGCCGTTCTGTATCCCGGCGGGCGGTACACGGTGGGGAGGGGCCCCACGATCCGCCACTCCGGGAGGGTCACCCTGTGCGAAGGAGGTGTCCGATGCGTCCGAAGCCGCCCCCCACTCTCCTCCTCGGCCTGCTCCTCGCCTTGGCCCTCGCCCTGCTGGCGACCGCCTGCATCGTCGGCCCCTACCCGCCCAACGGCCCGCGGACCGCGGGCCCCGGCTGGTCGGGCGGTCCCGCTCCCGACGCGGCGGTCGGCGTGCGCTTCTTCTACTCCGACCTGTCGCCTTACGGCGACTGGATCACCGTCGAGAGACTGGGCTGGGTCTGGGTTCCCTGGGACATGCCCGCGGGCTGGCGCCCGTACACCTACGGCCGCTGGGTCTACACGACGTACGGCTGGACCTGGGTCTCCGACTGGTCGTGGGGCTGGGCCCCGTTCCACTACGGCCGCTGGACCTGGCAGCCGCGCTTCGGCTGGGTCTGGGTCCCCGGGACGGTGTGGGCTCCGGCGTGGGTCGCCTGGCGGACCGGCCCGGGCTGGATCGGCTGGGCGCCGCTGCCGCCGGAGGTCTCCTGGCGCGCCGGCATCGGCCTCGATCTCGGCGCGATCGATCTCAACGTCTCCATCGGCACGACCTGGTGGGTGTTCGTCGACGACCGGAGCTTCCTCGAGCCGCGGCCGTGGCGCCACGCCTACCCGGCGGCGCGCAACGACTGGTTCGTCCACCGGACCCGCAACGTCACCCGCTATGAGGACGTCGACGGCCACGCGGTCGACCGGGGCGTGCCGCTGGGCGACCTCGAGCGCTCCCTCGGCCGGGCCGTGCCCCGCTACCGGGTCGAAGAGGCCCCGGCGCCCGTCGGTTCCCGCTCCGACAAACTGGAGCGGGACCGGGTGAAGGTCTACCGGCCGGACCCCGAGCGCGGCGGAGCGGCCACGCGGACCCGGCCGGGCGAATCCCCCCGGGCGCGGCCCCCGGCGGACGAGGACCGAGCGCTCTCACCCGCGGCCGTCGATCGCGCGTACCAGAAGGACCTGCGGGACCTCGACCGCTGGCAGCAGGACCAGCGCGACCGCCTGGACGCGATCCACCGCAAGGAGGCGAAGGAAGCTGCGGAGAAGGCCTCCGCGGAGGAGCTCCGGCGCCGCCAGGAAGCCGAAGACCGGGCACTGGCGGAACAGGTCGCGCGCCAGCGCAAGGCCCTCGACACGCGCCACGAGCAGCGTAAGAGCGACGCGGCGAGCGCACGCAAGGCCGCCGAGGCCAAGGCGTCGGCGGACAAGGCGAAGGCCAAGCGGCGCAAGCCTCCCGGGGCGTAGGCTCCGCCTCGACGGAACGGATCCGCGGCAGGCGGCGGAATGCCGACGCTCCGGCGGCCGCGGCCGGCGACCGGCCCGGCCGCCGGGGTGGTGTGTGTGTCGAGGCCGCCACTTGACAGCGTCAAGCGGCTGTTTGACACTGGCGCCTTGGCGCGCTCCTCCATGCCCCCTTCAGCCGCCCCACTCTCCATCTCCAGCCCAGGACGCGATGACGCGGAGCGCGACCTCCGGGCACTCGCCCGGCCGGCGGCGGACCCCGAGACGAGGTGAGGATGACGCTTGGCGAATCGATGAATCCGACGACGGCAAGGATCGCGGCGACGGCTCTGCTGGCGGTCGCTCTCACCGGCTGCTCCACCACCGGGCTCCCCGGAACCGTCGACCACTCGATGTTGCCGGGCTCCCCGTCAGCGCCGTGGCAGCCGTCGCCGGAGCTGCTCGCCCAAGTTTCGCAGCAGACCCGGGAGGAAGCGCGCACCACGCCACCCGCCGCTCCGGCCGATCTGCCCACCGAGAAGCTGGCCGCGATGGCCGAGAAGGGCGCCACGGTCGACCTGCCGACGCTGATCGACCTCGCCCTCCAGACCAGCCCCCAGACCCGGGAGACCTGGATGGCGGCCCGCTCCGCGGCGGAGGAGGTCGGCTCGCGGAGCGCCGCCTACTACCCGCAGCTCGACGCCACCGCCAACCTGGAGCGGCTGCACCAGTCCGCCGTCGGCGGACGGTTCAGCTTCCAGATCACCGACTACGGGCCGTCCCTCGACCTCTCCTACCTGCTGTTCTCCTTCGGCGGCCGCAAGGCCGACGTGGCGCAGGCCCGCCAGGAGCTCCTCGGCGCCGACTGGGACCACAACGCCGCGGTCCAGCAGGTGGTGCTGACGGTCACCCAGGCCTACTACACCTACCTGGGCGAGAAGGCCCTGCGCGAGGCCGCCCAGAGCGATCTCGACACCGCCGAGACCAACCTCCAGGCGGCCCAGGACCGGCACGACGCCGGCGTGGCGACGATCGCCGACGTGCTCCAGGCGAAGACCGCCCGCTCCCAGGCGGAGCTCGACCTGCGCCAGGTCGAGGGGGATCTCCAGGCCACCCGCGGAGCGCTGGCGACGGCGATCGGCGTCTCCCCGGACGTGCCGGTCGAGGCCGGCGCGCTGCCGGACGAGGTGCCGATCGGCGACCTGTCGGCGTCGATCCAGGATCTCCTGGGCAAGGCGCTCGCCGAGCGCCCGGACCTGGCCGCTGCTCGCGCCCGCACCGCGGCGGCGCGGGAGAAGATCAAGAAGACGCGCGCCGAGGGCCTGCCGACGATCTCGCTCGACAGCGGGGCGAGCCGGGTCTACTACGACATCCCGGGCGCGCAGCCGAGCACCAACTACTCCGCCCGCCTGCTGGTGCGCTACCCCCTCTTCACCGGCTTCCAGAACCGCCACGACCTGGACCAGGCCAAGGCGGACGCGGCGGCGGCCCAGGCGCGCCAGGAAAGCCTCCAGCAGCAGGTCATGCTGCAGGTGTGGACGAGCTTCTACGACCTCCAGACCGCCGCGAAACGGGTCGAATCCGCCCGTGACCTCCTGGCCAGCGCCAGTGAGTCCGCGGACGTGGCCGCCGGCCGCTACAAGGCCGGGGTCGGGAGCGTGCTCGACCTGCTCACGGCCCAGAGCGCCCTCGCCCGGGCCCGCGCGCAAGAGGTCCAGGCGCGCGCGGCCTGGTTCCTGACCCTGACCCAGCTCGCCCGCGACACCGGCGTCCTGGGAGACCTCGGTCCGGGCACGTCCCGAGAGCCGACGCACGACCTGATCCAGGCGATTTCCGACGACGGAGAGAGAGCCGAGCCATGAGACGCCTTGACCCCACCCGCCGTTCCCCGCTCCGCCCCGGCGCCGCGCGCCGGCTCCTCCGCGCCGGCCTCCTCGGCCCGGCCGCCGTGCTCGCGCTCCTCGCCGCCGGCTGCTCCGACGGCGGCAAGGCGCCCGCCGCGGCCGGCCAGAACGGTGCGGCGGAAGCCCCCGCCGTCCCGGTGACCGTCGGCCAGGTGACCCGCGAGACGGTGCCGGTCGAGGTCCAGGGCATCGGCACCGTCGCCTCCCGCTCGACGGTCCAGGTCAAGGCCCAGGTGGGCGGCGAGATCACCGCGGTCCACTTTCACGAGGGCGACGAGGTGCACAAGGGCGAGCCGCTCTTCACCATCGACCCGCGCCCCTACCGCTCGGCGGTCGAGGAGGCCAAGGCCCGCCTGGAGCGGGACCGGGCGCTGGCGGAGAAGGCGGCCCAGGACGTGACGCGCTACGCCGACCTGGTGAAGAAGGACTACGTCACCCAGGAGCAGTACGAGCAGATCCGGGCGAGCGCGGCCTCCCAGAAAGCGGCGGTGGCGGGTGACGAGGCGGCCCTGGACCAGGCGAAGCTCGAGCTGTCCTGGACCACCATCGCCTCGCCGGTCACCGGCCGCACCGGCCAGCTCCTGGTCCACGCCGGCAACGTGATCAAGGCCAACGACCTGCCGCTGGTGGTCATCCAGCAGATCGAGCCGGTCGACGTGTCGTTCTCGGTCGCCCAGACCTACCTGGACGAGATCCGCGCCCGCTCCGCCGAAGGCACCCTCCGGGTCCGCGCCACGCCGCCGGGCGGCGCGGCCCACGAAGGTGAGCTGACGTTCATCGACAACGCCGTGGACCCGTCCACCGGCACGATCCAGCTCAAGGCGACCTTCCCCAACCACGACCAGGCGCTCTGGCCGGGCCAGTTCGCCAACGTCACCCTCGACCTGTCGGTCGAGCCCGGCGCGGTGGTGGCGCCGGCGGCGGCGATCCAGACCGGCCAGCAGGGCGACTACGTGTTCGTGGTCAAGGACGACCGGACCGTCGAGTCCCGCTCGGTCCGGGTCAGCCGCACCGTCGGCAGGAAGGCGGTCATCGCCCAGGGGCTCGAGGCCGGCGAGACAGTGGTCACCGACGGCCAGCTCCGGCTGGCGCCCGGCGCGAAGATCGAGGTGAAGGACTCCGGGGCCGCCGCCTCGGCAGGTGGCACGGCCGGCCCGGCGCCAGCCGGCGCGGCGGCCGCGGACGGCGCACCGCAGACCGCAGGGGAGGGTGTATGAACATCTCCGGCCTGTTCATCCGCCGGCCGGTCATGACCACGCTGGTCATGATCGCCATCGTGCTCTTCGGCATCATGGGCTACCGGCTGCTGCCGGTCTCCGACCTGCCCAACGTCGACTTCCCGACGCTCCAGGTGACCGCGGCCCTGCCCGGCGCCAGCCCGGAGACCATGGCCTCCTCGGTGGCGACGCCCCTCGAGCGCCAGTTCTCGACCATCGCCGGGCTCGACTCGATGAGCTCGACGTCGAACATCGGCTCGACCTCGATCACCCTCCAGTTCGACCTGTCGCGGGACCTGGACGCCGCCGCCCAGGACGTGCAGGCGGCGATCGCCGCCGCCCAGCGCCAGCTCCCGCCGGACATGCCGTCGCCGCCGACCTACCAGAAGGTCAACCCGGCCGACTCGCCGATCCTGTACCTCGCCCTGACCTCGCCCACTCTGCCGCTCTCCCAGCTCGACGAGTACGGCGAGACGATGATGGCCCAGCGCATCTCGACCGTCTCCGGCGTCGCCCAGGTGCTGGTCTACGGCTCCCAGAAGTACGCCGTGCGCATCCAGCTCGACCCGGACGCCCTGTCGTCGCGCGGCCTGGGGATCGACGAGGTGACGGCGGCGGTCCAGGGCGCCAACGTCAACCTGCCCAGCGGCACGCTCTACGGCCCGGACAAGGCCTACACGGTGGAGGCTGACGGCCAGCTCGAGGACGCCGCCGCCTACCGGCCGATCGTCGTCGCCTACCGGGACGGCGCGCCGGTGCGCCTGGACCAGCTCGGCACGGTGATCGACAGCGTGCAGAACGACAAGACCGCCGCCTGGTTCATCGACCAGCGCTCGGTGGTGCTCGCCATCCAGCGCCAGCCGGGCACCAACACGGTCGCGGTGGCGGGCGCGGTGCGCCGCCTGCTGCCCTCGTTCCGCGCCCAGCTGCCGGCGGCGGTGGGGCTCGACGTGCTCTACGACCGCTCCGAGACCATCAAGGAGTCGGTGGCGGACGTCAAGTTCACCCTCTTCCTGGCCCTCTGCCTGGTGGTGATGGTGATCTTCCTCTTCCTGCGCAACGTCTCGGCGACGGTGATCCCGGCGCTGGCGCTGCCCATGTCGGTGGTCGGCACCTTCGCCGTCATGTACAAGTTCGGCTACAGCCTGGACAACCTGTCGCTGATGGCGCTGACGCTCTCGGTCGGCTTCGTGGTCGACGACGCGATCGTCATGCTGGAAAACATCGTCCGCCACATGGAGCTGGGGGAAAAGCCGTTCACCGCGGCCCTCCTGGGGGCCAAGCAGATCGGCTTCACCATCGTCTCCATGACCCTGTCGCTGGCGGCGGTGTTCATCCCGATCCTGTTCATGGGCGGCATCCTCGGCCGGCTGTTCCACGAGTTCGCGGTGACCATCGGCACGGCGGTACTGATCTCCGGCTTCGTGTCGCTGTCGCTCACGCCGATGCTCTGCAGCCGCTTCCTGGTGCCGCCGGAGAAGGTCCACCACGGCCGCCTGTTCCGCTGGTCGGAGCGGGTGTTCGACGGCGCCCTCGGCTTCTACGACCGGACCCTCGCCGCCGTGCTCCGCCACCGGCTGGCCACCATGGGGGTGCTGGTGGTCGTCGTGGCGGCGACGGTCTTCCTCTTCCGGGAGGTGCCGAAGGGCTTCCTGCCGACTGAGGACAACGGCTCCATCTTCTCCTTCACCGAGGGCGCCGAGGGGATCTCGTTCGAGTCGATGAAGGCGCACCAGCTCGAGCTGATGAAGATCATCCAGGCCGACCCGAACGTCGAGCAGTTCATGTCGTTCGTCGGCGCCCGCGGGTCCCGGGCGGCGGCCGCCAACAGCGGCATCATCTTCATCCGGCTGAAACCGCGCGACCAGCGCGCGCTCTCGGCGGACGAGGTGCTCCAGGAGCTCCGGCCGAAGCTGGCCCAGGTGCCGGGCATCCAGGCGTTCATGCAGATCCCGCCGCCGATCCGGATCGGCGGCCACCTGTCGAAGAGCCAGTACCAGTACACCCTCCAGGCGTCGGACACCGACCGGCTGTACGAGTACTCGGAGAAGCTCCTCGAGCGCCTGCGCCAGCAGAAGGGGTTCCAGGACGTCACCACCGACCTCCAGCTCAAGAACCCCCACGCCGCGGTGCGAATCGACCGCGACCGGGCGGCCTCCTACGGCGTCAGCGTGCGCCAGATCGAGGAGGCCCTCTACAGCGCCTACGGCTCGCGCCGGGTGTCCACCATCTACGCGCCGGACAACGAGTACGACGTGATCCTGGAGCTGGCGCCCCGCTACCAGCAGGGACCGGCGGATCTGGACAAGCTCTACGTCCGCTCCTCCTCGGGCAAGCTGGTGCCGCTCAACGCGGTGGCCCACATCGCTCACGAGGTGGGACCGCTGTCGGTCACCCACTCTGGCCAGCTCCCGTCGGTGACCCTGTCGTTCAACCTGGCGCCCGGAACCTCCCTGGGCGAGGGCACCGCGGTGGTCGACCGGCTGGCCACAGAGGTCCTGCCGGCGGACATCACCACCAGCTTCCAGGGCACGGCCCAGGCGTTCCGCTCGTCGCTCCAGGGCATGGGCCTGCTGCTGGCCATGGCCGTGCTGGTGATCTACCTGGTGCTGGGCATCCTCTACGAGTCGTTCATCCACCCGCTGACCATCCTGTCGGCGCTGCCGCTGGCCGGGTTCGGCGCCCTGGCGACGCTGCTCCTGTTCCACGAGGAGCTGTCGCTCTACGCCTTCGTCGGCATCATCATGCTGGTCGGCCTGGTGAAGAAGAACGGCATCATGATGGTCGACTTCGCCATCGAGCGGCGCAACGACGGCCTGGGCGAGGTGGAGGCGATCCACGAGGCCTCGCTGGTCCGCTTCCGGCCGATCATGATGACCACCATGGCCGCGCTGGTGGGCACGCTGCCGATCGCCCTGGGGATCGGCGCCGGCGCGGAGTCGCGCCGCCCGCTCGGCCTGGCGGTGGTCGGCGGCCTGCTCTTCTCCCAGCTCCTGACGCTTTACATCACGCCGGTCTTCTACGTCTACATGGAGCACTTCCAGGGCTGGCTGCGGCGGAGCCTGCCGTGGCTCGCCCACCGCAAGGAGGCCGGCGCGGAGGACGACGAGGAGGCGATCCGCGAGGCGGAAGAGGCCGCGGCCGCTGAAGAGGAGCGCCACCACATCCGCTCGGCCTGAGTAGGCCACCGAGCGTCGCGGCGAGGTCTACGGGCGGGGGCGTCCCTTTCCCCCCGGAGGGCGGGAAAGGGATCGAGGGATTGGGGGGAGATCCAGTGGACTGTCCCTTTCCCCCCGGAGGGCGGGAAAGGGATCGAGGGATTGGGGGGAGATCCAGTGGACTGTCCCTTTCCCCCCGGAAGGGTGGGAAAGGGATCGAGGGATTGGGGGGAGATCCAGTGGACTGTCCCTTTCCCCCCGCGACGGTGGGAAGGGGACGCGAGGCGGGGTCGGGAGCGGTGCGGGAGGCCCCGGCTCCGGGACACCGCGCGATCTGGATGGTTCGGCGCTGTGCGCGCGGCTCGGTTCGGCCTCGCGCGTGGGCCGG